>Ga0116141_10000091_pt1 | contig 57422 bp, 49 predicted proteins | sample AD_UKC097_MetaG_FD_89744 | JGI IMG/M metagenome (GOLD analysis project Ga0116141, IMG submission 89744) | Active sludge microbial communities of municipal wastewater-treating anaerobic digesters from USA - AD_UKC097_MetaG | ecosystem: Engineered > Bioreactor > Anaerobic > Digestate | place: USA...
GGCGCCACTGCTCTCATTACATAATCAGCCTACGCCTTTCCCTCCCCCTTGTAAAGCGCCCCGGCCCCCGTTCCAGGCCCTCGCCGGACACATTTGCGAGTGGGTGCTCCTGGAATCTTCCACGCCCTGAAGCGTGTACTGCGCACGGGTTGTGTTCGGAGTCCAGCCTTCAGGTTGCATCTGGGCACCTGATCGCAGAGGCGCCCCATCGGCTGCCCTGCCATGATCGGGGCTGGCGCCTGCCGGAGGCCTGTGGCAAAATGGAAACATGATTTGGAGCCAGCCGCCGCGTGGACGCGAACCGCTCGCCTGGGCCGCCGTCGGCGTTTGGGTGGGCGTCATCTACCTGACGATTCCATTGGCTCGGACGATCCAGCGGGTGGTGCAGGCTCACGCCAGTCGAAACCTCTTCCTGTGGGCCACGCTGCTGGCCTTCGGGCTGGTCGCCGCCGCCGCGGTCCGGGCGCGCCTCCGCGGCCACTGGCAGGCCACGACGGGACAATGGGCCGCGCTGGGGGCGGTGCTGGGCCTGTTCTCGGGGCTGGCGTGGTCGTTGCGGGCCAATCCCGAGGAGGCACTCCATTTCGTGCAGTATGGCTTGCTGGGGCTGTTGCTCTTCCGGGCCTTGGCACACCGCCTGGCCGACCCCTCCATCTATCTGGCCGGGACCCTGATCGGGGCCATGTTCGGAATCTGCGATGAACTGATCCAATGGCTGGTGCCGAACCGCTTTTTTGACTACCGGGACATCGGCATCAACACCCTGGCGGGATTGCTCACCCAGGCGGGACTGTGGGCCGCCATCCGCCCGGCATTCGTCCGGGGCGCCTGTTCCCGGGGCGGCCTGCGCCTGGCCTGCTCTGCGCTGGCGGCCAACGCCCTGCTGCTGTTGTTCTGCACGCAAAACACACCGGCCTTCCAGGAGGCCGCCGCCCGCTGGATCCCCGCACTCGCCAGGGTGAACGAAATCACCGTCGAGTACGGCCACCGGATCGAGGCAGGCGGAGGCACCGTCTTCAACTCCCGCCTGGCGCCCGAAGAACTTCGCCGGCAGGACCGGGAGCGCGGAAGCGCCGTTGCGCAACAAATCGGACGCTATCGCAGCGATGGACAGTATCTCCGCTTCCTGCACGCCCACCCCGCCCACCGCGACCCGCTGGCGGTGGAGGCGCGTATTCACATTTTCCGGCGCGACCGCTACGCGGCCGAGGCGCACGAGCGATTCGCCGGTCCCGAACGTGAAACGGCTGCCGAAGTCGCCTGGCGCGAACAGCAGATCCTGGCGGCCTGGTTTCCCTGCACCCTGGGGCTGTCGCCCTTTGCCTGGCCCGCCGACATGACGGCCCGGATCCAAACTTGGCGGGGTCCGCCCTGGCCGCGCTATTACAGCCCCGTCAGCCGGGGCATCATCACCTGGACTTCTCGACGCACCCTGGGGCTGGCCCTGCTCGCCGTGCTCCTGGCCGCCCTGGCCGGAGAACGCCGGGCCGCCCGGAGACCCACACCATGACCACCTCATCCGGATTTTCTCCATGGAGCCGGCTGCGCCGCGCGGCCTTGATCGGTATGATGCTGGCCGGCCTCCCGTTCGCTCCCGCCTGCCGTCCTCACCCGTCCGCCTCTGCCCCGCTGAAGGTGGTGTTCTTCACAGATGTCCACGCCCGCACGGAATGGGATACGCCGCAAGCCCTGGCCAAGGCCGCCCGCGCCATCACCGCTGAACACGCCGACCTCGTCATCTGCGGCGGCGACATGATCACCGATGGCTTCAATGCCACCCCGGCGCAAGCCGCGCCGCGCTGGGACGCCTATCATGCAATGCACGCCGCCATCCGCCCCCCGCCTGTCTGCGCCATCGGCAACCACGACCTCGTGGGCGCCGAACCCGCCGACGGCTCCCCGCCCGCGGCCGATCCCCGCGCCGAGTTCCGCACCCGGCTCGGACTGGATCAGATCTATCGCTCTTTCGATTTCCGCGGTTTCCATTTCATCCTGCTCGACCCCTTTGAGGTGACCGGCGGCGATGAGCCCTACCGGGGGTTCGTTGGCCCCGAACAGATGCGCTGGCTGCACGCGGATCTGGCCCGCACGCCCCGGGACGTCCCCATCCTCCTGGTCAGCCACATGCCGCGGCTGACGGTTGTCTACCAGCTGGCCCAGGGCCTCGCGACCCCCGTCCCCGCCAACCGAGGCATCCTCAACAACCGCGAGGTGCTCGCCGCATTCGCCAACCATCGCCTGCTGGCGGTCCTGCAGGGCCATCTGCACGTGGAGGAACTGATCCGCTGGCGCGGCACCACGTTCATCACCGGCGGAGCCGTTTGCGGCCAGTGGTGGCGCGGCCCGTGGCAGGGCACGCCCGAGGGTTACGGCGTCCTGCTTCTGCATCCCGATCGCGTCGAATGGGAATACCACCCCTACGGCTGGCAGGCCCGCCGCCCTGCCGGCCGCTAGCTAGGGCCAAGAATCCCCTCCCGCTGCCCCCCCCTCTCTGCTACAATGCCCCCCGATGAACCGCCGCCGGCGCTACAACAAAGATCAATGGCAGGTTGCCCGCGAGCGCTTCCATATCGCCGACCTCCAGCCGCCCGCGGCCGACCGCGACGCCATGCCCCTGGGCGATCTCATCCCCGCAGCCCTCAAGGGCATGAAACTCGATACCCATGCCCAGGTGGCGCAAATCGCCGCATGCTGGTCCGAGCTGGTCGGCCCCCAACTGGCCGCCAACACCCGCCCCGCCCACCTCGAAAACAAACTCCTCGCCATCCACGTCTCCCATCCCGCCTGGCTCATGGAACTGCGCGGCGCCCCGTCCGCCGAAATCCTCGCCCGCCTCCAGGCCCGGTTCGGCCGCAACCTCATCCAGAACATCCGCTTCGCCATCGACCCCAATCCCCCCGCCCGCTGACCATGCCCCGCCGCCCCTCCGCGACAAGCTGCCGGCCGTGGTTTTTCCACACCGTGGAAACATTTCTTCCATTGTGTGGAAAAATCCAAAAACTTTTTTCCATTGTGTGGAAAAAATCGCCCTTTTTTTCCACACCGTGGAAAACTTCTTCTCCCTTTGTCCGCGAACCGCAGGTTGGGCAGGTGCGGAAAAGGATTCGAAAAAACAGGGGGCTATCCCGGCAAAATAAGCGCCGGAATTTTACGATGATGCCGCTTTGCGGGCGACCCGAGCTGGACTCCTGTCCGCGAGTGGTCGCCCTCGAAGCGGCAGCGCGAAAAAGGCAGGCCTTCGTTTTGCCGGCCCTGTTTTTCCGAATCCTTTTCCGCGTGGTTTTCCTTGCTCCCGTCACCCCCGCCGCCGCCGGCTGGGTCGAGCGGACGCCCTCCAACGTCGTCCTGAACCTCACGCTGTTCAACCTGCCCGACCCCTCGCGCACCGACCCCTCCACCCGCGCCGAACTCGCCGTCCAGCAGGAATTCCTGCGCGTCGCACCCGATTTGCTCCGTGCCCGGCAGGCCGCCGCCCCCGGGCGCTACGGCGGACTCGGCCTTGCCAACCTCGCCCTCCGCCTCCACCGCTTTTCGGGCATCCAAGTTGAAGGCGTCGAAAGCACCCTGCTGGCCATCGCAGGCAACGTCGCCCCCGACGTGCTCTACGTCAATTTCCGCCAGTCGGACACCTACATCACACAGGGCTTCCTCCATCCAATGGACCTCCCCGAGGATGGTTATTTTTCCGCATTCGCTCCCGGAGAAATCGCGCGCCGCCTGCATCCCAAGATCGAGCCCGTCGTCCGCCGCAAAGGCCCCGACGGCGCAACGCACGTCTGGGCCCTGCCCGGCGGCCCGCCCCTTGGCCGCGTCGTTCTCTACCGCCGCGACCTCTTCGACGCCGCCGGCGTGCCGCCGCCCACGCCCGATTGGACCTGGACCGATTTCTACAACGCCTGCCGCAAGGTGGCCGATCCCGCCCGCGGCATCTACGGCCTCGGCCTCTCGCGCGGCAAGGACGAATCGTTCCTCTGGATGCCCTTTCTCTGGGGCGCCGGCGGCGAAGCCCTCGCCTTCGATGAAACCGAAAACCGCTGGCGCGCCGTCTTCGATTCCCCCCCCGCCGCCGACGCCCTCGACTTCTACGTCCGCCTCACCACCGAGCCGTGGACCGACGCGGCCGGCAAACCGCGCCGCGGGTATGTCGTGAAGGACACCGCCGAATCCAACCTCAAGTGGCGCCGCGGCCAGCTCGGCATGATGTTTTCCTATATCGATGAAAAACTCTTCGCCACCCTCAATCCCGACATCACCGGGATGGCCCCGCTGCCCATCGGACCCGTCACGCGCGGCACCGAAATCAATGCGCGCATGATGGGCCTGTTCGCCGGCGTCACCAACCTTCTCGTGCGCGACGCCGCGTGGGAATACATTCGCTTCCAGAATTCCCCCGAGGCCGATGCCGTGCGGGTCAAGCACCTCGTCGAAGGCGGGCTCGGCCGCTTCCTGCATCCCGAACGCCTCCGCGCCCACGGCTACGAATCCGTCGCCGCCACCATCCCCGCCGAGTGGCGCGACTGCCTGGCCATCGCGCTCGCCGACGGCCGCCCCGAGCCCTACGGCCGCAACGCCAACGTCATCTACGACATCCTCACCGGCCCGATCCGCCGCGCCGAGGAACTCGCCCTTTCCGGCCAACTCGCCGCCGATCCGGCCGCGCGCCGGGCGCAACTCCTGGAACTGCTGGGCGACGCCCGCCGCAAGGCCGACGCCGACATGCTGGGCCTCGTTCCGCCCGGCCAACTCCGCGTCCGCCGCGCCGCCGCCGGCGCCCTGCTGCTGACGCTTGCCGCCAGCGTCGTTCTCGCCGTCCGCCAGATGGTCCGGATCTTCCTGCCGGGTGGAAAAAGGAGTCAGGAGTCAGGAGTCAGGAGTCAGAATGAAATCCAGAGAACAAAATCCTCCATTCTGAATTCTGGATACTGGATTCTGAATACTCTGCGCCGTCGTTGGGTCATGGCGCTGTTGTTGCTCCCGGCGGCGGCCACCATTGTCGTATGGAGCTACGTGCCGCTGTTCCGCGGCGCGGCCATGGCGTTTTTCGACTACCGGATCTTCGGCGACTCCACCTGGGTGTTCCTCGACAACTTCGCCAACCTGTTGTGGGACCCGGACTGGTGGTGTGCGCTGCTGACCTCCGCCCGGTATTCGTTCCTGGTCATTTCCATGACCTTCCTGCCCCCTGTGTTGCTGGCCATTTTGCTGCAGGAAGTTCCGCGCGGCAAGATTCTGTTTCGCGTGATTTTCTACCTGCCTGCCTCCATCACCGGCCTTGTCGTCATCCTGCTGTGGAAAACCTTTTACGAACCATCCGAAGCCGGCCTGATCAACCGACTCGCGATGCGGATGCCCGCCGGCGGCTGGCTGCTGCTCTCGTTCTCCGCGCTGCTCCTCGCGCTGCACCTCGCCCGCCGCCTGCTGAACCACAGTCTTTGGAAGCCCGCCTTGTTCGCGGTGACCGCCGGCCTGCTCCTCGCCGCCGCCCCGCTCGGCCCGCTGCGGGAAATCTGGCGCGCCGGGCAATCATATAATATTTGCAACTATTATAGTTTTTGGCTTGCCACCCTGCCCGAGCCCGTGCGCTGGCTCGACGACTCGCGCACCGCTCTGTTTTCATGCGTGCTGCCGATGCTTTGGGCCGGGATGGGGCCGGGCTGCCTCATCTATCTTGCCGCGCTCAAGGGCATCCCCGACGACCTCTACGAAGCCGCCGACATCGACGGCGCGTCGTTCACCGACAAAGTCCTGTTCGTGGTCATTCCGACCCTGCGCCCTCTGCTGATCATCAATTTCGTGGGGGTGTTCATTGCCTCGTGGCAGGCCGAGGCCAACATCCTCGCCATGACCGCCGGCGGCGCCGGCACGGAAGTCGCCGGCCTGCACATTTTCTACAAGGCCTTCATCTTCCTGCGCCTGGGCCCCGCCACCGCCGCCGCCTGGATGCTCGGTTGCCTGCTCGTTGGCTTCACCCTCTACCAGCTCCGCATCCTCTCCCGCGTCGAGTTCCGCGCCAACCGCGAAGAAAACTCGCCGGCCTGAAATCCGGTGCCGCATACCGTCTTGTTTCTGAACATCAGTTCATTATTGAATTTTCGCCGGCTTGGGCTCAAACTGGTTTCATGCAGACTTCCGGCAGCATGAATCCCGAGCTGGATCTGGCGTTCGATTACGTGCAATCCACCGGCCGGCACCTGTTCCTGACCGGCAAGGCGGGCACGGGCAAGACCACGTTCCTGCGCTCGCTGAAGGAACGCTTGCCCAAACAGATGGTTGTGACCGCGCCGACCGGCGTGGCCGCCATCAACGCCGGCGGGGTCACGCTCCACTCGTTCTTCCAGCTTCCGTTCGGCCCGCTGGCCGGCCGCGAAAACGAGCAGCCCCGCTTCCGCTTCTCCCGCGACAAAATCGCGATGATCCGCGGCATGGACCTGCTCGTCATCGACGAAATCAGCATGGTGCGCGCCGACCTCCTCGACGCCGTCGACGACGTCCTGCGCCGCTACCGTGACCGCCGCAAGCCCTTCGGCGGCGTCCAGCTCCTGATGATCGGCGACCTCCAGCAGCTCTCGCCCGTCGTGAAGGACCACGAATGGGAACTCCTGAAGGACCTCTACGACACGCCCTACTTTTTCGGCAGCCGCGCCCTCCGCGAAACCGACTACGCCTGCATCGAGCTCACCCAGGTCTACCGCCAGCAGGATGGCCGTTTCCTCGACCTTCTCAACGCCGTCCGCGACAACCACCTCTCCCCGGAAGCGCTCGCCGAACTTAACCGCCGCCACGTTCCGGACTTCGCGCCCTCTGACGACGAAGGCTACATCACGCTGTGCACGCACAACGCACAGGCCCAGCGCCTCAACCATTCAAAATTGCGCGACATCGCCGCCCCCGCCGTCCGTTTCGCCGCCGAAATCAACGGCGCCTTCCCCGAGCTGTCCTATCCCGCCGACCCGCAGCTCGAGTTGAAAGTCGGCGCGCAGGTGATGTTTCTCAAGAACGACCCCTCACCCGCCAAACACTTCTACAACGGAAAAATCGGCCGCGTGACGGCCATCGCCGGCGCCGGCGTCCGCGTACGCTGCCCCGGCGACGCCGACGACGTTGCGGTCGAACCCATGCAATGGGACAACGTCAAATACGCCATCGACCCCGGCACCAACCGGATCGCCGAAACCATCGAGGGCACCTTCAAGCAGATCCCGCTCAAGCTCGCCTGGGCCATCACCATCCACAAGAGCCAAGGGCTCACCTTCGAGCGCGCCATCATCGAGGCCGACGCCTCCTTCGCCCATGGCCAGGTCTACGTCGCGCTTTCCCGCTGCAAGACGCTTGAAGGCCTCGTCCTGCGCACGCCCCTGCGCGCGCGCAGCATCATCGCCGATTCCGCCGTCGCCGACTACATCCGCCAAATGGCCGCGCGCCACCCCGATCCCGGCCGCCTGCAGACGGACCGCCTGACCTACCAGCGCGAACTGCTCGTCAACCTCTTCAGCTTCCACCGCCTCCGCTACCAGCTCAACGCCCTGCTGGAACTGGCCGACCTCAACCGCGCCAGCGTCCTGCCCGGCCTCGTCGAACTTTGCGGACAACTTCACGACGTCGCCCAGGACGACCTCCTCGCCGTCGGCGAAAAATTCCTGCGGCAGATCGACCGCCTGCTGGCGGAGCACCCGGACGCCGAAACCAATCCCGCCCTCCGCGAACGCCTGCAAAAGGCGGCCGGCTACTTCGCGGGAAAGCTCCGCGACGGCATCCTCGCTCCGCTGGCCGCCGCCGACTGCGAAATCGACAATCAGGCCTTGCGCCGCCAGCTTCGAAACGTCAAGGAAAAGGCCGAGACCGAAGCGCGCATCAAACTGGCCGGCATCGAGGCTTGCTCCGGCGGCTTCCACGTCCAAACCGTCCTCGCCGCCCGGTCCGCGGCGGCGTTGAAAGTGGAGCCCGCCCCCAAGTGCCGCCGCAAAGGCAAAACACCCGCCATCGCCGCCGCCCCCGTGAATCCGGTCCTGTTCGAAGCCCTCCGCGCGTGGCGCACGCAGCAGGCCGCCGCGCAGAAAGTGCCCGCCTACCGCCTCTTCTCCCAAAAGACCCTTTACGCCCTTGCCTCCGCCGCGCCCAAAACCGAAGCCGCGCTGGCCGAAATCCACGGCATTGGCCCTAAGAAACTGGGACAGTACGGCGCCGCCCTTCTCGACCTCATCCGCCAAAACGCCCCTTGAGCAATGCAAACGCGGGCGACTTCTCCGCGCATCAATAACCGTCGACGCGATAGTTGGTCACCCCGCCTTCGACCGCCGGAATGGCCGCGTTGGTGTCGATTTGATAATAGGGATCGCCGTGGCCGTAGCCGTCGTTGTACTTCGGCGGCATCATCCCGTCGGGGGATTGGACGGGCGGATTGAAGCTGTAGCGGGAAACGTCGGCCCGGCACTGTTCGATGCGGTCGGGAAACACGCGCAGCACCATGAGATCGAAGGACCACACGATGTCCTTGCCCATCACCACGTCCGGGCAATGCGCCTTCACGCTATCAAAGGCGCTGGCCACGGTGTCGTCGGCCACCGGGAAATGCGTCGCCACCGTCAGCTTGGGCCGCGGTTCAATCTGGCTGAGGAGATAGCCGAACGCGCCCTGCGGCGTATGCGAGCTGTTCTGGACGAACGTCAAGCCCTCGACCGTGGCCTGGTATTCCTCGTAGTTGTCGTCCTCGGGCTCCGGCGGCGCATCGAGCCCCATGTTCTTGTAGGCCCAGACGGCCGGCGGCACGACCATCTCGTGGATGAACACGTCCACGCCCTTGTCGTCATTTTTGGCCTGCTCGATGCAGTTGGTTTCGGGCTTGGTGTCGCTGGTGTAGATCACCGTTAGGTTCGTGCCGTCCGGCGTCCGCCAGTCGAGCTTGTAGCCCATCGAACCCCGGCGGCAGTGGATCACCGGGAAGTGCGTGATCGTCACGCCCGTGGCGGCGTTGCTGTAGGCCACGCCTCCGACCTGCGCCCAGTCCAGCTCGATCGGCACCACCGCATACGCATCGTTAGCCGGATCGTTGCCCACTGGCACGGGATCGTGCGGCAGGCCCCAGTCCTCCTTCGTAGGCGGCACGTAGTTCGAATAACACGACCCCTGGAAGGCGAAGCTTTCCGAATGCCACCGCCAGGCGTTGCGCAGGCTCGCGCAGAAATTGCTTGTGCCGTCGTCGTAGATCACCCCGTCGTCGGTAAAGATGTCCCCGTCGTTGGACGGCGAAACCACTCCCGACGGCTTCGAGCCCCAGACGTAGAGCGGCGACTTGCGGTCGCTGGCCACCCCGAAGCAGTAGATGTGCGTCAGGTCGTTCATGTGGTCGCCGTGCAGGTGGTTGATGAACACTTTGTCCATGCGGCGGAAGCCCACCTTCGCCGCCGCGAAATTGGCCGAGCAGCCCGCGCCGCAATCGAAGATGAATTGGTCCGTCGCCCGCCCACCATAGACCTTGTCGCTCGGATCGTTGCTCCACCCCACCTCCACGAAGATGCTCATTTCCGCCTGCGCCAGCCGCACCGGCAGCGGGATCATCGAGCCCATGAACGTCACGCGCATTTCGTTGGTCTCGAGCGGGGTGAGCGGATCGAACAGCGGCAGCCGGTCGAAGTAGGTGTAGCTCTCGGTCGGTTCGTAGGTCGGATCCTGCTCCACCACGCGGTAGAACATCGGCACAGCGGCCGTCCCCGTCGCGCCCAGGCCCGCCAGCGTCGCCTCGGCGTCCTGCCACGACATCCAATTGCTCAGCCCGGAAGAAGACCACTGCACCGCGTAGTGCGTCCCGGTCCCGCCCGGATCGTCCCAGCTGATCTGGCCGTTCCCGCCGAAAGCCATGACTTCCGGCTGACCGAACGCGGTTGTCACCGTGAAAATCCATGCCGTCCACAATCCACACATTATCCTCTTCATGCGCACTCCTCCCGGATTCCAATCCAGTCTGTCCCGAAAGATAGCAGCCCCCTGGCACCCGCGCAGAGAGGGATTTCCCTCTCATTCGGCAAAAAAATCAGATGTCGGCGCCGGGGTCCGATCCCACCGCGTCGCCGATGGCCCGGCGGCGCAATTCCTTCACGCCCGGCTCACTCAATTTGTCCAGGATGCGCACAAAGTAGGACTCCAGCGTGCGCCCGCTGATGCCCAGTTGTTGCGCAATCTTCTCGTTGGAAAAACCTTGGCCCAACAAGTGATAAATCTGGCGTTGTTGCCCGCTCAAGGTCTCGAGCGGGCCGGGCTCCTTGAGAACCGCCGCCACGCGCGGGCTGAGATGCCGCCGCCCTGCCAACACGTCCGCGATGGCCTCCAGCAACTCTTCGGCGCTCTCGCGTTTTGTGACGTAGCCGTCTGCCCCCGCCTCCAGCGTCCGGCGGACGACGTTGGAACCTTCGTGCATGGAATAGGCCAGCACCAGCAGGCCACTTTCGCGCAGCCGCCGGATCAGATCCACACCGCTTTCCTCTCCCAGCGAAAGATCCACGAGCGCCAGCCGGCTGAAGGACAACCCCGGGTGGGCCAAGGCTTCCGTTCCCTTCCCCGCCTGGCCTGTCACCGTGAAACCCGCATCTTCCAGCAATCGCATCAGAGCCGCGCGCACCAGCGGATGGTCGTCCACCAGAAAAATGCCGATCTTTCCGCTCACGTCTATTCCTTTTGCATCGGGACCCGGCAAACCACTTCCAAACCATGCGGCGCAAGCCCTGCCACTTTCAGGGTGCCGCCCATTTTCTGAGCACGGTAGGCCATGATGCTCAGACCCAGCCCCGCCGGCGGCGACCGACCCGGCGCGGACCACGGTCCGTCGTCCGCCACTCGCAGCATCCACTCCCCCGCATGCTGCTCCAGCGCGATTTTTACACACGCGCCACGCGCATGCTTGGCCGCATTGGCCACCGCTTCGCGCGCGATTCGATATAAATGCAGCGCCAATTCGGCATCGCGGATGGCCACGCCGGGATCCGACCGCAAGCGACAATCCACGGCATCCCGCTCGCCCGCTTCCAGACATAACCGCTCCAGTGCCGGAATCAGCGCATCCGGAGCGATGTCCAGCGGACACAACCCTTTTGCCGCGTCGTAAGCCATGCCGAGGGCGTCCGCGAGCGCCTTCCGCAGGCGTTCCAGCGCGAGCGCCTCGCCACCGCCGGCGGCCTTGTGCCGGGCTTCAAGGACCGAACAATCCAGCAAGGACGCCGTCAGGTGCTGGCAGAGGCCGTCGTGCAACGCCGCGCCCAGCTGGCGGCGCTCTTCCTCTCCGATGCGGCCCATCTCAGCCTCGAGACGCCGGCGATCCGCCGTTTCCGTCTCGAGCCAGAGGCGCGCCCGGCGTTCGGCGATCATCGTGTCCCGCTGCAAGGACTGAAACCGCGTGAACAGAATCATCAGCGTCGCCAGGACGATCAGCCAAAACAAACCCTGCGTGCCCCAATACGCCAAGGGCAGGCCGGGCGCGGTCCATGCCGCTCCCAGACCGGACAACCCACCGGATTTGAGCAGCAGGGGAACGGCCGCATACAATCCGGTGGTCACCCCCACCGCCGTCCAGCCGGCACGCGGCCCCGCCAGCAACAGCGCCAGCAACGGCAGCAGCAGCAGCGTGATCCGGCCGCTGCCTTCCAGTCGCCCCACCGCCAGCCGGATCGCCCCCGCCAGGCCAATGAGGAGCAGCAGCAGATAGGCCCGCATCCGCGGATCCCACCGCGGCCGCAGCGCGACCAGCAGCAAGGGCAGGTAGAGCGCAAGCACGACGGCGCGCAGTAATTTCGGCAATTCAACGCCCAGCCCGGAAACGACAACCGCCACCGGCAACAGCAAAGTCACCGAACTGAAGACCAGCAGAACATTCAGGACCCGGGTCCGCCAGGCCCAGATGCCCGCATCCACCTCGCGCGCAATCAAAGAATCGAAATTCATGGGCGATTCCGCATAGCCTCCGACTTCACCGGTTCCGGGCCGCACGCCGAGGCGCGGCAATCCGGCGCACAGCCGCAGCGAACGCAATCCTCCGACGGACCACATGAGACACGCACGATGCCGTCAGCCCCGGCAACGGCAACCACCCGGTCCAGCCATTTCGCATTGTTGCCTGTGCCCGCCTTTGACGGCAAGCCTATACCCCCCGCAAAGCCGAGCGTCAATTCCCGCGCGAACATATCCCGTCTTTGCCGCCGCCGACGGGCTTTGCTAGGATAATGCCGATGCCCATTATTTCCTTCATCGGCCGCAAGTCCCTGCCGACGCGCCTGCTGATTACGGCGGTTTACGCCGCACTGGGGCTTGGCGCGGCCGCCATGCTCTATCCGCTCTGGCTGATGATTGCGGGCTCCACCAAATCCGTCGCCGACCAGCGCGACAACGTCCTCGTGCCGCGCTTCCTCGTTTCCGAGCTGGCGCTCTGGCACAAGCATCTCGAGGCGCTGTTCAACGAATCGATGGACGCCCTCAACATGGCCTTCGACGCCGACTACATCTCGTTCGAGGATGTCCCCCTGCCGCCGCCCGACGCCCCCGGTTCCGAACTCGTCCCGCTCTGGCGCGAGTTTCTCGCTTCCGGCGGGTTGCCCCCCCAGGCCATCGCCCTCGGCCACTACTGGGCACCGCAGGCCGGCGCGTTCCCCGTCCAGCTCCGTGAGTTCCGCCAACACCTTCGCGAAAAATTCGGCACGCTCGAAGGCCTCAACGCCGCGCTCGGCACGGCCTTCGACGCCTGGTACGTCGTCTTCATCCAGCCGCCCGCCTATCTCTTCCCCCACGCCGCGCCTGGCTCCACGCCGCTGGCCGCGGAATTCGACGCCTTCAAGCTCTCCGCCCCCGCCTGGTGCCAGACCGTCCTTTCGCCCGAGGGCTTTTTTCGCAAGCTCTACCTCAAGCCGCGCTACTCCAAGGACATTGCCGCCTACAACGCCGCGCACGGCACGGCTTACGCCGCGTACGCCGAGGTGCCCCTGCCGCGCGAATTCCCCGCCGACGCCCCCCCGCTCGCACAGGAAGAATGGCGCGACTTCACCGCCAACACCCTCTCGCCCATCTGGCGCAATGGCGAGATGCTCGACACACCCGAAACGCGCTGGCGCGATTTTCTCATCTTGAAAAAGGAAGATTCCGCCATTCTGAATTCTTCATTCTTCATTCTCAATTCTTCCACCGCCCCCCTGCCCCAACTGGCCCACCACGCCGCGCTGTTCCGCGAGCACCAGCCCGAAATCCGTCGCGAGCTGCTCCTGCGCAACTACCGGACCGTGCTCGACTATGTTCTATTCCATGGTCGCGGCATCTTGAACACCGTGGTGTATTGCACCCTGGCCGTGCTCCTCGCCCTGCTGGTCAATCCGCTGGCGGCCTATGCTCTCAGCCGGTTCAAGCCGGCGGCAGGCGCGCAGATTCTCCTGTTCCTGATGCTGACCATGGCTTTCCCGCACATGGTCACGCAAATTCCCGTCTTTGTGCTGCTGCGCGAACTCGGCCTGCTCAACACCTTCGCTGCGCTGCTCCTGCCCGGCATGGCCAGCGGCTATTCGATTTTCCTGCTCAAGGGGTTCTTTGACTCGCTCCCGCGTGACCTCTACGAATCCGCCCAGCTTGACGGCGCCGGCGAGTGGACTCTCTTTTGGCACATCACCATGCGGCTCTCCACACCCATTCTGTCCGTGATCGCCCTGCAGGCCTTTTCCATCGCCTATGCCAACTTCATGTATGCCCTGCTGATTTGCCAGGAGTCCAGGATGTGGACCCTGATGGTCTGGCTTTACCAACTCCAGCAGCGCTCCGGTCCCGGCGTCGTCCAGGCCTCGCTGCTTCTCGCGGCGCTCCCCACCCTCGCCGTTTTCCTCGCCTGCCAGCGCGTGCTCCTCCGCGGCATCGTCGTGCCGGTGGAGAAATAACCCCCTGTTGGAAACGCGTTCCTCATCCTGTATCTCCCGTCGTCTGCTCAAAAGAGGTATCATTATTTCACAGACTTTATAAAGTCTGCAAATAGGATATTCCCTTTGAAAAACTTATATAATCAATGTTTATTCAGGATTATTGGCTCGATGATTATATCAGACTTTATAAAGTCTGCGGAAGCCAAGCGGGGGACGCGCAATGCATGGGGAGCCTCTTGCCATACCCTCGACGGGACACGGCCGGGACAGAGCCCGACCCTCCAGAACATTGATTTGAACATTGGAACCGGATCTCACGCCAAGCGTGCCAGGCAAAAGACATGGTCCCCCGCCGCAGCGACACCCTGTGGCCGCCGCCCGAAACGATTTTCGCCCCGATTTTTTTAATTGCTGCCGGCCCACATGCGCCCCCCCTCACCTCCGATCAGAATCCATTCATCAGAATGACGGTTTCGAGTTTCGGCACCAGAATCTCGCCCTTCCAGCCGGCCGGCCAGACCGGCGGGGGCTTGCCGGCCGGCCAACCGCGGGGCGCCAGGCCCTGGCGATTGATGGCGCGACCGTTGCCGATCATCATCCAGCGGGTGGGTCCGCCGAGTTCCACCGGGATGCGGCGATCGCGGCTGTCGGCATTGCAGAGCACGGCAAAACCCTTGCCGGCGTGCAGTTGCGGCACGTTAACCACGTACCCCATCAGCCGCGGATTGTCCGGCAGGATCCAGTGGTAGTAACTCTGCGGCGGTCGCTGGGCCACACGGAAGGCGGCCCCGTCTTCACTCATGCGCAGTTGAATCAGGCCCGCGTAGTAGTCCAGCGCCTGCTGGGCCAGCGGCCGGTCGCGGTCGGTCCAGCGCACGGCATTGACGGCATCCCCGCGGTTGTAGGTGTTTCGGATGCCCCACTTGCTGCGCAGGAACTCCTGCCCTTCGTAAATCATGGCCTTGCCCAGAGACGTGAACAGGATGGTGGCCGCAAGGCGGTTCATGGCCGCGTCCCGGTCGTTGAGCTTGCGACCATCTTGACCGGGGCTGCTGCTGATCTCGTCCATGAACGCCATGTCGTCATGGCTTTCCAGATAATTCACCGGCTGGAGCGGATTCAGGGCCCAGGTGTGCACCGAGCCGAAAATGCTTTCCTTGAGCCATTCGCGGTTGCCTGCGCCGCGTGCAAAATCCTTGGCCGCATAACGGAAATCGTTGTTCCACGCCGACCAGCCCGTCCCGCGCAGTTGGAACTTGTTTTCGCCCCGCCCGGGGCTCCAGGGTTCGGAAATCAGGATTGCCTTGGGATTGACGGCGCGCGCCGCATCGCGAATCTCCCGCATCGTCTGCATGTCGATCAACTCGGCCAGGTCCAGGCGGAACCCGTCCACATGGAACTCCTTCAGGAAATAGACGATGTTGTCCACGATCAGCTTGCGGAGCATGGGCGTTTCGGTCTTCAGATCGTTGCCGCAGGCGCTGTGGTTCGAATAGCTCAGATCCGGATTGAGCCGGAAATAATACTTCCGGTCGATCGTCGCAAAGACGTTCGGCCCGCCCACATGGTTGTAGACCATGTCCAGCACCACGGCAAACCCCCGGTTGTGCAGGTCGTTCACCAGTTGCTTGAGCTCGTAGTAGGCCGAGCCCTGCTCGGGCGCGGTGCCGTAGCTGGCCTCCGGCGCAAAGTAATAGACCGTGGCATATCCCCAATTGTACGGATCCGGCGATTCGGAAAACTCGCTGATCGGCAGCAGCTCGATTGTATTCACCCCCAGCGCCTTCAAATGGTCCAGCCCCGTGCCCTTCCCGACCGTCCCCATGAATCCGCTGAACTTGCCCCGCCGATCCGCCGGCGCCGCCGACGACGGGTGAACCGTCATGCCCCGCACGTGACACTCGTAGATGACCACGTCCTCCGGATCGGGCGTCTCCCATTCCTCATCCGTCCAGCCTTGGAACCACTGATTGGTGGCAGTCGAGTCCATCACCAGGCTCAGGCCATCGGCATTGGCCACCGCCCGGCCATAGGGATCGCCCACAACCACGAACGGATCAAAATTTTCGCCGTCGCCGGGCGGGCCATCCACCCGGAATCCATAGAAGCGGCCGACATCCAGTCCCCGCAGCGTAATCTCCCAAACCCCGTCCGCGGGATCCCGCCACATGCGGTACTCCTCCGCCGGCGGGAACCGCTGGAAAGTCGGCGTCCAGCGCACCGCCATCGGACGGTCGAACAAACACAGCCACACATTGCGCGCCCGCGGGGCGAACAGCCGATAGGTCGTCAGGCGCCGCTCCCGATCCAGCGTCACACCCATCGTTTTCCCGCTCTGGATCTTGAAAAACACGCCATCGGGCGTCGTCTGCACCCCGAGCGGACGGTCCGCCACACCCTCGATCTTAAGCACATAGTTTTGCGTCAGGTCCAGCGGCTCCGCCGTATGCACCCGGATTTCCGCCCCCCCCGCCCGGAACAGGTCCAGCTTCAGGTTCACGCTCCCCTTGCCATCCGGCAACGCATTGGGCGCCCCTTCCGGCGGGGACAGCCACTCCTTGCCATTCAGGACGAACTTGAAGACCAGATCCTTTTCCCCCGGCGGCAGCCGCATGCCATCGATTTGCACCGCCCCCTCCCAGGTGCCCGGCAAGCGCCCCCGCCCCAGCACCCATTGCCGGTTCCATCCAATGCTGTCCCACCCGTTGAAATTGCCCGCCACACCAACCTGGGTGTCCCGCGGCAGATCCAGCCCGTAGGCCGCCGGATCGAACAGGAAAGTCACCACCCCCTCCGAAAACAGATAGCCCGTCTGCCGGGCGTCTTCCATTTCCGTGACCACTTCCGTCCAGATCACCGGCACCGGCGGATCCAGCGTGGCCACCGGCGCAATCCCCGGCGACAAGCTCTGCCGGAAAAACACCCGGATCATCTGAAAATCGTCAATCGCCGCCCGCTGAATCATCGCCGGCGGTCGTTCGATTTCGCCATCGAGGTTGATCGGGACCACGCGGTTGCCCCCCCCCTCCCATTCGCCGTTGACAATAAACTTGAACTCATGCTGCCCCAGGCGGGCCCCCACGGTCCGCATATCCAACTGCCAAAGGTTGTCGCCGATCCGCTCCATGGCATGGCTGTCCGTCCAGGAACTCCAACTGCCCGACACCGCCACGTTGGTCAGGGGCCCTGTCGGCCCGACATCTTTCGGGGAGGCATCGTCCGGGCTCGTCGCAGAGTCATACTGCAGGTACGGCGTGGCTTCATTGCCCAGCACCGGCCGCCGGGTCGCGCTTTGCGGCTCCTGTCCTGACGCCGGCCACGCCGCCGCCAGACCGGCCAGCACGGCCAGAAGCATATCCCGATTGCTCAAGAAGGGAACCATATCGGTCATCCAGTATCGCATGACTCTCCATCCACCGTCAAAAAATAACGCCGCTCTGTCCGCGCCCGCCGTTGCCCCGTGGGCGGCAACGCCCCGGACGAACCCAAAACCCGCCCCGGCCATACCATCCCCGCCGCCTCGCTTCACCAAACTTTTGTTTGCCAAACGGAACGGGGTGCGGCATTGTTTGCGCTCGTTTTGGGTGCGCCCCCATCGTCTAGAGGCCTAGGACGTCAGGTTCTCATCCTGGTAACACCGGTTCGAATCCGGTTGGGGGTGCCATGCCCAGAGCTTCGGGCTCGCTGCATCGCATGGCTTTCCGAGTTGCCCCCTCCCTTGAAGATGGGATTTGGAGCCCAGGCGATTGGATGTTGAATCTCCCCTCCCCCCCGCTATAGTCAATACCCCATGAAAAAGCCCCTGAATGCCCAGGCCCTTGAATACCTGCAATACCTCAAGGAGCAAGGGGTAACCCATGTTCCAGTCTCCGGGCGACAGCCTGCCCGCCCCGCCCCGGGGGCGCGCGCCCCGAAGACCCCTTCTGACCCCGCCCCCACGGCCGCTCCCGCCTCACACCCGTCAGCCCCTCCCCATCTCTCCACCCCCGGCCTTGCATCCATCGCGGCCGAAATCGCCGCCTGCCACGCCTGCCCCCTCGCCGCCACCCGCAAGAACACCGTGCCCGGACAAGGCGCCATCCACCCCGACATCATGTTCATCGGCGAAGGTCCCGGCGCCGATGAAGACGAACAAGGCCTCGCCTTCGTCGGCCGCGCCGGACAGCTCCTCACCAAGATGATCGCCGCCATGGGCTACACCCGCCAGCAGGTCTTCATCGGCAACATCGTCAAGTGCCGCCCCCCCGGCAACCGCGTCCCCACGCCCGACGAGATGGCCGGCTGCCTGCCCTATCTCAAGCGGCAGATCGCCATCATCCAGCCCAAGCTGATCGTCTGCCTTGGCGCCACCGCCGTCCGCGGCCTCGTCGCCGAAACCCTCCCCATCGGCAAGGCCCGCGGACAATGGCGCACATTCGAAGGCATCCCCGTCATGCTCACCTTCCACCCCGCCTATCTGCTGCGCGACGGCAGCAAGAAGAAATACGCCTGGCAAGACCTCAAGGCCGTCCTCGCCCGCCTCGGCAACCCCCTGCCGGTGGGCGAATGAACCACCTCGCTTGAGCGCTTGTCCCAGCGCCGGCCGTAACCGGCGCCTGGGACCGGACGCGTCCGGAGAACGCCCCGCCCCCCTCACGCCTGGGACGACTCGCCCTTGCCCGCAATCTTGTCTGTGTTCTCGGCAATGCGGAACATGACAATCAGGATTTCCATCCACACCCGCGCCAGAATCACGTACAAAATGAACGCAATCGGCGCAAAGATCAGGCCGCCCAGCACGCCTAGAAACGACTTCGAGGCAAACCCGCCGAACAGGATGAACAAGCCGCCAATGCCCGCACCAATAATGGCGATGATATACAAGATCTTGATGATCTTGGTCGTGATGAAACTCGCGAACGAGAAGTCAAACAAACTGCTGAAGAACCCGCGTGCATCAACTTGTTGTTGTTCCATGGCTACCTCCTCTGGTTGTTTATTTTTATATCCTGCCATACTTCCGCGCGCGGAACAAGCCATCCGCTTGACTTTTTCCGCCAGCTCCGTATGCTTCCCACGCTTTTCTCAAGAAGGGCGTTTAGCTCAGTTGGTTAGAGCGCGTGCCTCACATGCACGAGGTCACTGGTTCAAATCCAGTAACGCCCACCACCCTTCGTAGCCCCGTAAACATTGGTCGAAACGATGTTTGCGGGGTTGTCGTTTTCAACCCCTAAAAAGTGCCAAGTGGCCACTTAGTGGCCACTTTTGCAGGACACTTGCGTTTCGGAGGCAGGGCATCGCAGAGGCCCATCAGGCCTTCCCTGGCGGGCGGAGGGGCTCCATGTCGTCTCCGTATTCCTCCTGGCCAGGGAGTTCTCTGGCGACCCGAAGGTGATGGAGCCCGAGAGATGCGAGAGGTGGGAGTGGCGCGACCCAGCCAAACTGCCCGAACCCCATTTTGAGGCCAGTCGCCAGGCCATTGCCTGCTACCTGGAGAAAAGGTTCTACCGGCAGGGGTGAACTGGGCCGTTTGGACTTCAAGTCCCTACGCCTTGCCGGATTCGCACTTTTTAGCGAAAGGAGTCCCATGCTTGCCTCCATCCATCGCCTCATAGAATCCGCCTTGGAACTCGACCATACCCTCTCTTTGATGGACAGAGAGACCATTTTGAATTGCTGCAGATCCCCGGCCAGATTCAGGGAGAGGGCCAAGGGGCCAGAGGAACGCCTGCTTCGGGTCTCGCAGGTAGTCCAAATGCTCGCCACCAGCAGGACGACCATCTGGAGACTCGCCAAGGCAGGAAAACTCCAGCCTGTTCCCATCGGAGACTCCACCAAGTTCAGGGAAAGCGAAGTCAGAGCCCTGATGGAGGGGAAAAAGCGTTCAGAAGACCAAGGCTGAATCTGGGGTCCTTGTCACTCCACAGGGGAAACCCAACGTTTCTGTCCCTGGCGTCCCTACGCATGGACGATCTCGCACTTCGGTGATAACACGGCTTCATGAATATTACCGAAGCCCCTGAAGTTGCCCCACCTGCCTCCCAGATCCCCGTTACAAGCCGTTACCAGCCCCAAGACGCCCCAACGGACGGGTATGGGCGGAATTTGGACAGGGTGAGGCTCCTGATGAGGCTTTTCGGACTGACCATTTCCGAGGTCGCCAAGGCTGGAGGGGTCTCAAGGCCGTATTTGAGCAGGGCTCTGGGAGGGAGCCTTCAGCCAAGTCCCGTATTCTGGAGGCGTCTGGAGGAAAACCTGGGGAGATTGGTTGACCAGAGGGGCTCCCAGTTCTTTCAGATTCCTGTCACTGCTTGCGAAGGGGACTTGGCGGAGGGACTTGGGGGCCGAAGGGGCGGGCAATGGGAACGCTGCTTCGGAAAGTGCAAAAATACCACCACTTTACAGCGGATGACAACGGCGTAGGCCATCGGGCGACAGGGCGAGAAATGGCCAATCTCACCGGGAGAGAAACCACCCTCTGGTAAGTGCATCGTTGTACGTCTTCACACTGAATCCAGGAAATCGTTCCGTCAGAAGACCGATGGCTTGCTGATCCGGAATACTCTCACGACGCGCCTTTTCGCCGATCTCATAACACTTTTCGGCCAGATCACAGCCGCGCATGTAGGCTTCGACAAGATCATCCCAGTTCACGGATGGGAATTGCTCGTGAAGTTTTCCTTTCGCATCCGCATGCGATGTTGCTGTGTACGCTTTCTTGGCAAGTTCGTACGCCGCATCAAGAATATCGGTAGTCACTTTCATCGGCGGCCTAGTAGTGATAGATGGCCCGAATGACATCAGAGTTCAGGTCCAAGAGGGGTTCTTCTATCGTTCGGAACGTTCTGGATGGATCTGCTCCCTTGATAAACGCATTAATTCTACCCGACGCACCTTCTGCGAATGGAGTAGATGCGCGTTGCCAGATCAGGTCTTGCTGGGCTCGGGTGAATCCACTGAGGTTTTCAGACAGATAACGCCCGCCCTGTGTCATTTCGATCGTCATCCCGCCGGTGCGTTCGGCAAACGCGGTTGCACGCGCTCCTTGCCCTGGGCCCGAGTAAAATACCGCACCATTTCGCGGGGTACTGAAGTCAAGGGAGTCAACCGTCTGAAGCATGGACTCGAAGGCCGATGGACTCTTTGCGACGGCGGAGCCCATCGGTTGATTACCCAATCTGCCAAGCAAATACAAAGCTGCGATTTGAGACCCGACATAGCCGGAGCGATAAGCCCATGATCGATCTTCGCCCCCGCTCATGGCAACAGCTGCGTCCTGCAAGCCCGCTAGTTGCCCGCCATAGACATCGCTGGCGTATTCAGAATCGATACCCCAGGTGATGGCGTATCCAAGGCTACCGCCCACATCCCACGTCAAGTTCCCAATGCCGTATGCCGTATTTCGCAATCTCTCTGCTTGATCGCCATAAATCCACTCGGCTAGATCATAGTCAAAGAGGCTGACTGCACCATATCCCAGGCTTCCGCCAACGTCCCAGAAGAGTTGGCCTGTGCCAACCGCCAAGTCCTTCAATCCGGTGCCTGTGCCCTTGGCCAACCGACCATCGGGATCGATCCTTGTCAGAGGCATCGCCCGTCCATAGACATAACGGTTTGGACCGTCCGCAAATCCGAAGGGGTCCGCATTGATGAATCGTCCAATTTCCGGGTCATACCAACGGTGGGTGAAGTATACCAATCCGTTTTCGGACTCGACCCGCTTGGAGCTAAATCGCCACGGATTGCCGATGGCCGACTCGGACAAGACCGAATGCCCTGGGCTCAAAATCGTTTCCCGCCCGAAAGCGTCATACCGATAATATTCGGCGACTGTTCCCGTCGTACGATTCAGAGCAACGACCACGTTTCCGCGATGGTCGTGAATCGGGACATAGGCCGACCATGCGTCCGTCGCGTTGGTTCGTGTTTCGAACGCCACCGTTGCCCCAACCTCATTCCCCAAGCCGGCCCCCAGTATGCGAAGCTGCAGAAGCCGGTTTGTCCCGTCGGCAGCGCCAATCTCGTTCTCTCCGTCCCAGAGGAATCGTTGCACGGAAGCCGTGACTCCATTCGTTGTGACAACCTTTGAAATCAACCTGTCGAATGGATCGTAACCGTAGTCAACTCGCACGAGGTCTGCGGTCGGACTGGATTTTGTCATGGAAACAAGCCTGTTCAAGGCGTCATAGGCGTAGCCGAATACCGTGGCATTGCTCCCGTTAAGCGTTTTTTGAACCAAGTTGCCATTCCGGTCGTAGACATAGCTGGCCCGAGTTGCCGATGCATAGGAAACCGTGACCGTCTTGGCGTTTGTCAGGCTGTTGGTCGTCGTTGCAGTTGCGACAATCGCATGGTTGGCTCCGTCCACCGGGATGTTGAGCCCCCTTAGCCCCGCATCAAGATATTCCCAAGTCCCGTTCGTATTGATCGTTGCTGGCAAGGTGCTCCCGCCATCGAGCTTCAGAGACACGGTAGAAACTTCCTCGGATAGCTTCGTCGGCCCGTAGAGTCCCGACACTGGTACACGGATTGAGCCGGTCAGCACGTTTGTTGAGGCATTCTGAATGAGCAGTTCGTTGAGATTGTTGTAGGCAAAGACCGTTGTTCCTCCGTCGAGTGCAAGGCGGTTCCCGATAGAGTCGTGTACATAGCTGCGAGACGCGCCGCCCGCTTCGGAAGCCAGTTGATAGAGCCCATCGTAGGTGTGGACAAAGTTCAGCACGGAGCCGGGATCGGCGACCGTGAAGTTCTTGAGATTCCCCGCCGGGTCATAGCCACTCGTTCCGCTGGCCACAGTCTGGGTCCAAGCGGGACCGGAAATCAGCATCCGGCGATTCATCGAATCGGTTTGGAATGTCTGCGCCTGACTGCTTGCCAGCGACACCCCCAGGATGTTTCCAGCGAGATCGTTGCTCGTGTAGCTGTGCTGATAAGCCAAATTGCCGGACACACCTAAACTCGTCACATTTGTCATTCGCCGAACCGCAGCCATGAAAGCCGAGTTGTAAACATAATCCACAGCGTTGCTTCCGGGGAGAAATTCCCGCGTCTTCCGTCCTGCACGGTCGTATGCGTACTCGACCCCAAGTCCCGTGGCCTGCGTTTCCGTCTTTATGCGATTGTACTCGTCGAACGTCCGGGTCGTGTCCCGATCGGCTACGACATCTTGAACGCCAAGAAGGTTGTTGTTGCCGTCATAGGTGTATCGATAACGAATCGAATTGTCCGAGGAAATGAGGTTTTCCAAGCGATCTCGTGCGTCATAGAAATGGGAAATCTCGACGCCATTTGGATTTTTCTGCAAGTACAGTTGCCCCACATCGTTGTAGATATAGCGAGTCGTCCGTTCGTCGGCACTGCCAAGGGCTTCGGTCATGATTTGGGGCCGATTGCGACTGTCGTATGCCCATCCGGTCGTTATTACGCGGTTCGATCCCGTAACCGTTTCAATGGCTCTGGTCCGATTTCCGTTGGGATCATAGCGGTATTCGGTCAGCCGAAGGAGTCCGTTAGTCATGTTGCGATGTTCAACCGTCGTTTCCCGTCCGAGAGCATCGCGAGCGGTCGCGACATGGTTGGTCAGCGGATCGGTAACTGTAGTCTTGAGGCCAGTGCCGGAATAATCGTAGGCAATGGTTGTCCGGTTGGTCAGGGCGTCCGTCACGGATATGAGGTTGTTCAACGCATCGTATTCGCTGATCGTTGTCGCTCCGCTGCTGGCTGCCGCTGGAAATACCCGAACTGCCGTCCGATTACCTGCTGCGTCATAGGCGTACTCGGTCTTGAGAAATGTTGTCGCACCCGAATCTTTAACGGTTTCGGAAGTCACTTGTCCAAGATTGTCATAGGTATAGACGGTCGCAGCATAATCCGTGGCGTTCGTTCCAAACCATACTCGTCGCTCGGCGACTTGGCTCAAGTCGTTGTAGATGTATTGGGTCTGCGCTCGTGTGGCCGTTGAACCTGGGCCATACTCATAGACAAGGCGTCCTGCCCCATCATAGGCATAGCTCGTCGTGTTCGTATTGGCATCCGTCTGCGCCAGGACGTTGAATGCATTGTATGCTGTCGAATATCGGGCAAGAAGAGTGCCAGATGAAGAATACACCGAACGATTCGTCGCGCGGTCAAGCAGGTCATAACCATACTCAGTATAAGATCCGTTCTGGGCGACGGATTCAACAAGTCGTCCGGGCATGTCGTAGGTGTATGCCTCCTGCGTATCGTCCGGATAGAAAACGGCCGTTTTTTGTTTTCTCGCATTGTACGCATAGGTCGTCAGGTTGCTGTTTGCATCCACCAACGCGGCAAGATTGTCGAAAACATCGAATTCGGAAAGGAGGGTTGGCGTAACATTGTTGCTCTCTGCCGTGATGATGCCCGGCAGGACAACAGCCGTTCGGCGGTGGAGGTCGTCATAATACGAATGCGTCGCTTGTCCGTGGAGGTTGGTGCGGGCCACTTCGTTGCCGTACCCGTCATAGGCGAATTTATTGGTCAGAACATTCCCGTACCCATCGCACTTCACCGTGGCAAGAAGCCGGTTTGCATAGTCGTAGATAAATGTCGATGTGTCCGTGAGATTGGTCATTGGGCCATCGATCGCGGTCAGGTTTCCGTTGTCGTCGAAGGTATTGGTGGTTCGCCCTCCATTTGCATCAACGGCATAGCGTTGCCTATTCATCAGGTCATAGCCATAGCTCGTTGAAAACCGGAAGCCATTCGTCGAATCATACGTGGCGACATTGGTCGGATTACCGCGTGAATCGTACTGGAAATCATGCCTGAGCATCATTTGATCGGATGCTCCATTGTAGAACTTGTCATAAGCGGTTGCTGGCAGGCCATAACATGGGCTGGCTACACCCGGTGTGACTTCATAAATTCGCCGCTGGGAAACGCCAGCCATATCGGTCTTGTTGCTCGCTGTCCCGTCATCGGCAATTCGCTTGGTCAAGACTTGATTGGTGTTGTACTCATAGAATTCACGGCTGTAGATGCCATTGTTGAAGGCATTGGTGTCTCCATCCGGCTGGCAGGCATATCGCGCAATCAGACTACTGTTCGACGGGGAAGCATATGCAAAACGCAAAACAGAAGCATTCGGTCGGGTGATTGAGGTGAGCAGATTCTGCTCATCGTTCGTATTTGCCGGGTTATAGGTATAAGTATAGAGCGTCGAAACGGATTCGCCATTCACGGGCAATCCATTCGTGTCGAATTGCATTGCTTCAAGGAAGTCCCCGCTTAGGTTGCCCGATATCTTCTCGGAAAGCAGGTTACCTCGGTCGTCATAGGTCCCGCCCCAGTTGAATACGACGCTGCTTGAAGCGTCTTCCAAGGCAGTCCGTACCAGGTTGGCTCCATTCCAATATCGGCGTTCTGCCGAATACAGCGTGTAGGTGAAATTCGTCCCATCCATGACCGGGTTGCCGTTCGCATCGCGAACCTTGACATGACGCTCAACGGCCGTTATTTGGCGATTCGTATCGAACCGGTAAACAGTCTTGTTCTTTAGAGCGTCGTAGACTTCGGTGAATCCGCTCCCGGTTGCCGGATCGCCCGAATTCGTCGCGACGGAATAGTAGAACCAAGCATTTGTGACGAGGGCTGACGGAGAGGCTTGCGTCACTTTCTGAAGCTTCACACGACCTACCAGGTAATGACCGTTCGTCAGTACCTGGCCATTCACCGTTTCGCCGACCTGGAAATACTCGTTCTCCAAGATGCGGTTGTCCTGCTTCTGTATGCGAGTGATTCTGTGGGATGAATAAGTTGTTGGCGTTCCGTTGAGGGGGAGGTGCTCATAGCTGTACGCCACTTCAGTCCCGTCTGGCCGAACAACACGGTCTAGGTCGCCGAAATCATCATAATAGTAGTTTACGGTCCGGCCATCGGAGGCCGTCAGACGCCACAATTTGTTTTCGGCATTGTACTGGAACGACACCGAAGTGAAGATCGTCGCCCCTGTGTTGTCGGTTGCCCGGATCGTCGAGGGCAGGCCGTTTGTCGTGTACGTAAACCCGATGCGGTTCCCGTTCGGACCTTGTTCGTAAACAAGATATGGCCGTTTTCGATAGGCGGGATCATTCGTCGAGCCAAACTCCTGCCAGTCGAAACGGCGGACGGCTCCTTGCCCGTTGTGGACATAAAACGAGCGGTTCGACGGCACATATACAATGCGGTTATTCAGAAGATTCGCCCTTGCCCCGATTCCGTTGGCATTGACGTTGTTCAACGGAACATTCGTGTCGCTGGCCAAGCTGCTTGCATTTGGCGAAAGGACATTGGCAGGAGTGGTGCCGTTGCGAGAGTAGACAACGGCTGTCCCGTCCGGCTCGGAAACCCGAACCTCTGCATTGGTTGGCAAATCAACGCCTGCGGCAAGATCGAAGACAACATTGTTGGCGAAGATGAAATAACTGCGGGAGAGGTGCCAGCCCGCACTCAAATCAGACGGGGCCAGATTGTCCGAGCTATAGCTGCGGCGAATTTCCAGCGGGTCAGGAGCCGCGAGACGCAAATCCATATCATCCGCATAGAAGTTGCCCTGGACACCGTTTACCGGATCGAATATCCGAGCCTTGATGTCGGCCCAATCCATGCCTTGGAAAACATCCAGCATCCCCCTGCTCTCCGCCATCCTGGCCACTGCGACCGCATTGCTCCAGTCGTTCCAGTTCAGGTCATAGACTTGATCCAGCGGCGAACCTTGGGCGTTGGCCATCATTACAAGTTGATCAAATGATATCTGGCTTAATGCCGTGGTATAAACCGGCACGCCATTGGTCATGGGAATGAATGGAAGTTCGCCTGGATCATCAACCGCAATGATGCTGTCGGATTGCAAGGCGGTAACGGTCGTCGTGGCCGCCGAACTACCGGATGACCCGACAACGCGATAGACCCCCGCTGTTGGGAAAGAAAGAGGAGAAACATTCACGGAGCCCAAGCAGGACAGGGGATTGACCACGATAATGAAGTCGCCCTTGGTTAAGGTCGTGCCAGCGACGACATACTCCTTGCCCGGTTTGGGAGCAATCGAGGCCACTTCTACATCGATCTGTCCTACGGACTCCGTGAACTTTGAAACAAATATGTCGTTTCCTGCGATATACGATTGGCCATCAATCGATCCACCAGCCGCACCGGTGACAAATATTTCCCCGCCTGTGCTTATGCAAACACCGAAACCGAAGTCTCCGACGCTTGAACCCCATATTCGACTCCACGAACGAGAACCGCCCGATGAATAGCGGGAGAGGAAAATCTCCCCCTGAGTACCGCTATAGCTCTGCCCATCAAATGAACCATAGGTAGTCCCTGCCACAACAATATCGCCACCTTTGTCAACATGGACGGCCGTGCAATATTCGATATTGGTGCTTCCCCAAGTGGAAGACCACTGGAAATTCCCATCGGTATCATAACGCCGCATAAGCGCATCCCCTCCCGCTCCTACCGGTCCGCTATTGGCGGCCAACGAGACATAGCCGCAAGGATCTACCCCAACTATGTTTCCCCGATCACTACGTCCTACAGCTTCCTCGTTTGTCGTTCCGAAGATCCGATCCCAAGCACGGTTTCCGTCCGCGTTAAATTTCGAGACGAACAAATCTCCATTTCCCGCATTTGTTTGCCCGCCAAACGAGCCCGCCGTCGTTCCGGCCACATAAATGTTGTCGTTCCCGTCGGCAGCAACACCAAATACTTTGTCGTTGCCTGACGAACCCCATATCCTCGTCCACTGCCAATTTCCGGCCGCATCGTATTTCATCACACAAGCGTCGTATCCTCCCGAATTAGTTTGACTGTCGAGCGATCCGCCAACTGGGCCTCCAAAATATACATTCCCCGCCGAATCCACAGCCACTCCACGTCCATAATCGTAGCCCGATGTTCCCCTCATACGCACCCAAAGCTGAGTTCCGCTGGTGCTGTATTTCGTCAGGCAAAAGTCCCGACCCGCAACATATGGTTGACCGGCCACCGAAGCCCTCGCATTGCCCGACACATAAAGATTGGTCCCGTATTTGGCGATACCATCGGTTTCTTCCGTTGAGGTGCTGCCCCACATCCGTGTCCATTGCACTGTTCCTGCGGAGTTATACTTTCGTAAAACGAAATCCATCACTCCTTGAAAGGGCTCCCCAGCAATGGACGCCGCAGCCTCTCCGGCGACATACACATCTCCATCCTCCGAAACAACGGAGACCCCTATGTCGCTCCCCGAAGTTCCGTATTCCCGCGTCCAGTCATAGGTTGGCGAACTGAGTAAAAGAAGGCTTCGACTGGCTGACGATGTCACAACGGCAGGCACGCGCTTGACGACAGATTGGGCCTCTCGTATCGGTTGTTCAACGCTGGTAGAGAAGGAAATCGAATCTTGCCGGTTCTTTGGTCCCGTACCTCGGAAAATCAATTTGCCATTCTCAATCGGGTATTCCCATGTCCGGTTGACACTCGCACCAGGGTATTCCCGTTCCTCTGCAATAAGTTTTTTAAGCGATGCGGGGATTACGGAATAATCATAGCGGTATGCCGCTAAAATAGGGCCGGTCTCGCCACGCACCATCAACCGAGCGGTGTGATCTCCAATAACTTCAAGCTCCAATTGCCATACTTCTCCCTGATATGGAATGGGCAGCATGTCTGCAATTTTGCCACCCACTTGTTTCGCCCCCCGTCCATCCACACCGCAAACCCCCAGCTTTGGGGCAACTTCAACGGTCCAATCCGCTCCCAGCACCCATTTTGTAAAGTCATCGGCGGTCTTTAGCGAGGTGATTGCCTTTTCGGCGGCTTGAGCATGGACAACAAGACCGATTGCAACCACCGCAAAGGCAAATACATTGGCGATTCGCTTCATGACAATATTCCCCCTCATTTCATTTCTGGCTTCAAGATGTAAAGTTGCGGGCGTCCATCGAGTAAGTCTTGAAGTCCTCGCCTATCGATCACGTCGAGCACTCCGTCATTGTTCAGGTCCGCCTGTTCGAATACGACAGGAGGCACATTGTATGACCCTTGGGCCAGAATGTTGTCGAACGCCGTCATATCATTGGCGGAAAGAACACCGCTTCCGTCAATGTCGCCCCTGATAACCGTTCCGCTGTATATATCCCAACCATCTGGAACACCATTGGTATTGCTATCGCATGCATTCGGAGATGTTCCGTTCATGTACTCTTGGAAATTACTCAACCCATCGGTGTCTTCATCTTGTACGCCGTCGCCCTCCAAGGGATTTAGACCACTCTCAACCTCCCATCCGTCAGGCATCCCGTCCCCGTCCGTATCGACTGAGTTAGTCATAGTATGGTACACGAATAGTTCCGCCCCGTCGGTCAGCCCGTCTCCATCTCGATCCGCCCGCCTTGCAACCCCGTAGAACCGAACTCTGGCGTTGCTGGAAATGTTTGAGTCTTCCCAGATGCCAACCCCGTTGGTGAGAATCAGATTGGTTGCCTGGCAATCCCAGGTGTTCTCCAACCCATCGAACGTTGGCGACACTGGACTCCAAAGGGTGTTTGTACTGATGTTCGTTACGCCTTCATCCACCCACTCGTTCGTTGTAACTGTCGAAGTATGCCAGACAGTATAGGAAAACACTTCCGCCACATCGGTCCCATTGGTCACCGTCAGTCGAAAATTCCCGTTAGTCAGCCTCTGAATGTTGGCGATACCAAACTGCCCAGTGGTCAGGCTCCTCATAGCGACGTTCCCAGCCTTGGGCGTCTTGGCCGACTTGGAGGCAACGGAGGCCAGAGATTCGGAAATCCTGTCCTCCACATACAGGTAAGGCTCCACATCCTCTGAGGGCAACAGGTCCAATCGCAGAATCACACGAGCGGGATCGGCATCTTCCGGCCAGTTTCGTTTTGCTCCATCGGCAGGAATGGTCACTATGAGTTTCCCTTCTGCATTGTAAATCAGCGTTTCTCGGGTCTTGGGGTCTAGCACCAGTGACAGGGGGTATACAGCCACACTGTACTTGTCCTCCCCCAACAGGCCATCGAGGAAGGCCTCGTCAAAATATTTGGCGTCAAAGGGGGCAACGGCGGGGAACATAGGCTGAAGCCAGGAGAATCCAGAAGGCGTCATATGGTTGAACATCCGACGCTGGATTTCAGCCCCATCCGCCAAGTCCTGGAGATCCAGGACCTCGTTGGCCATCAGGCTGGAGTAGGCCTCTTCGGAGACACCTGTGGATTTATCCTCCGCCCTTGCGGACAGGCTGATTCCCAACGCAACGCCCAGACACAAACCCCAAGCGAACCGATAGCATGTGCTCATGTTGATATGATGACAAATCTTATGGGCCAGCACAAGATTCAAGGCGGAATGAATTCACAAAAAATATCCCAAAATATTTCCGGCGGGAGGGATTTTGAAATTATCCGCAAAGCTTGAACAGCATGGCGAGGCATTCATCATTTTCATTGGTCAACAGAGCCTCTTCCGCCCCAAAGCTCCCTTGCGTCCCCCGCACCAATGCCTCACAACACCTTCCATGCGAATCTCCGCCAAAAACTTGGGCCTCCTGGCCTTACCGGACTCCTGCCCCCGATGCTTCTGGATGCGTGCAAAACTGGGCTGGAAGTCCCCCTGGGCGATCATGCCTGGCATCTTCAGTTCCATAGACGGCTTCTCCAAGCGTGCCATCCTGGCCTACTTCGAGGCAAATGGCCACTTTCCGCCATGGATAGCAGGCCGGTGGAGTGACGCCAGACCCCTGCCGACCCCGCACCACTCGACCTTCAGGCTAACGGACCCAGAGACTGGAATCATCTTAACTGGCATTCCAGATTTGGTGCTTGGTCTCCCCCGACGAGGGCTGGCCATCCTGGACCTGAAGACGGCCAGATTCAGCGACCATCAGGACTTCCTGTTGCCGATGTACCAAGTCCAACTGAACGGCTACGCCTTGATTGCGGAAAGCCTCGGCATGGGGACTGTGGAGGCCATGGGGCTGGTCTACGGGGAGCCTCCAGCCAATGACGACGACAAGGGGCTGGATGCGTTGGTGAGCGACGTGGGGTTCTCAATGCCATTCAAGGCGACTGCCATGCCCATCGAACTAGACAGGGCTTTGATTCCGCCATTGCTGCGAAAGGCCAAGGACATTCTGGAAATGGAAAACCCTCCCGAAAGCCAGAAGGGTTGCAAGGAGTGCAAAATGGTCGATGAGATGGCCAGGATCAGCGGGAAATTATGCCGACCATAATATCCTGGTCAGGCTTTCTTCTTGGCTTTCCCTTTGGCCTTCGCCTTGGGCTCCTCGGGCAACATCGCCGCCACTTCTCTCTTTCCCTTGCCCTTAATCTCCTGAAGACGGCCAGCCGTAGCCTTCCGCAGACCGATCTTGCCGTCCTTTCGCTCCCAGAGCACTACGGCGTTGGGGGTGACCCCGACCAGTTTGCCAAACACCGCCTGAGTCAGCCCCAGTCTCCTGCGGAGTTTTCGGACACCCTTTCCGGTGATCCAGAACCGGCCTTCGGGTTCCGTCTTGGCAGACAAAGCCTTCTCGGGAGCCGGAACAGCCCTCTTCAGGCCGGCCAGTTCCTTCTGAAGGGCATTGACCTGCTTGCGGAGGCCGGCGATCAAGCCCCTGTATGTCGTGCTGGCCTTCTTCACGGGCGACACCACGGCCCTGGCCTCCTTGCGTGCCAGGCGGGAAATCTCGGACTTAAGTTCCTTCATCACGTTGCTCATTTGGGTTCCTTTCAACTACTTGATGCCCTTGCAGGTCTCCGACATCGAACACCCCAGCCCCTTGGCCAGTCTCTCCAAGGTTTTCAAACTGGGATTCTGGACTCCCCGCTCCAAGGTTCCTATGTAGTTAGGCGAGAGTCCAGCCTGCTTGGCGAGAGCCGACTGGGACAGGCCTTTCTTCAGCCGAATCCTGCGGACATTGAGCCCGAATTTGACCAAGTCGGGGTTCTTCTTCATGGGCGGACATTATAGGACCAGGCTGGACGGGAAGTCCACAGGGATTGGGTTAAGAATGGTTGAGAGGATTACAGAGGATTACATCAGATATATTCGGAAAGGTGGATGAGTAGCGCTATAATAAGGCCAAGATGAGCACCCCGATCCAAATCATCCCCAGAATCCAGAGCCTCGAACTTGAGGCTATCGACTGCTGGGATTCGCTGCACTTGGAATTCTCGCCAGGCCTGAACATCATCACGGGAGGGCTTGGCAAGACGACCATACTGGCCTCCATCATGAGCGAGGTTTGCCCGCACAACGACATGGGGCTGGTCGCCCCGCCCTTGGTGTCAGGCAAGAGCCGTATTGCAGTACAACTGATGCCCTCTGCCGGCACTGCCCGAGACGTTGCTTGCGGGGAAATTCCTCCGCAGACGGATAAGGAGTCCCACGGCCAATACATGATGCGCTTCTTGGAATCGTGCCTGGCAATGGCGGAGGATTCCGCCGTCCTGTTCGACGAGGATGTTCTTGGCAGGCTTGACTCGCCCAACTATTCCAAGGCGGTGAAATGGCTGAACGCTTCAACCACCCAAGTCATCTGCGTCGTCAAGCATCTCAATCGTACTGATTTTCCCAAGGCGAGGATATTCACCTGCTCATGGGATGGGGATAAAGGGATGTCCCGGATGAGCCGGTTGCAGTAATCGCCCCCTTACTGGATATCAATCCTCGCCTGTTTTCCATAGCCCGACCGATGCCCACCGTTAACGCCCCTTTTCGCCAGAAACGGGCCCCGTCGGGACTTCAAGGCGACAACCCGTCGGGATTCCGCCTACTCCATCCTGACGCCGACCTTGTAGGCCCCCAGGACGTCACCTGTGAGTATCGTCATTCTCCGCCACGGACGGGCCATATGTGAAATGAAATCGTTTTATGATCGTAGCCCATTGTCCCGGCGAGATAACGCTGGAGCCATGCTTGGCCTGTGCTGTTTGCGTAGGTGGTGCTAGACCAATACTGATTGTCGAATATGCCGATGAATGGATGACCTTGTGGGAGGGCAAGACCATATTGGCTGTGGTCAATCAGGCTCCTCATTTCCACAATGTTCGGCATCCGCCAGTCGTCAGCCCCACCATATTCCAAATCGTTGCAGAATGTGAGGCCATTGGTCCAAGTCTGCGTCGTTTCGTTGCCGGCAAGCGAGTGTGGTGCTCTGACCCAAACCAGCCCCGTGAGGTTGTCCGCAACAACTTCGTCGGTGCCGTTGGTGATGACGGTGAATCGAGGGTTCGGCCACACGGCTCCTTTTCCTGAATCCCAGTCGTCATTCGTAGCGAACGAATTTGTCTGGCCGGTCTTCGGGATATGGCTGGCCGGGGCGGGCTGTTCTTTCCCTGACACGCGGTAAAAGACGCCAACGGGAACCGAAACTGTGGACGCGCTTGTTTTGATGTCGCGTAGGCCACGATACGAGCCGTCCCACTCCTCGGCGCCTGTCAGATTGGGGCGGTACTCGATCGTATAGTAAAGGTTTGTGTTCCCGTTGGTGAACGTCAGGATTCCTCCTTGAATCGCGGTGATGTTTTGGGCCGTTACCGTGCCGGCCAACAAACACATGGCCAAGGACATTCCCGTCGGTATTTTCAGCATATTGCTCAGCTTTGTCTGCATTTCGATGCTCCATTCACGACTTGGTATCGGGCCCATAACTCATCAAAAAATCAACACGTGGCGGTGGCCAATCACGGGTTTGCGACAACCCTGTAATATCGAGGCGGCAGGCCCCTGATGACGTCGGTGACGTACATCTTTGCTCCGGTTCCCATGACGACGCCTCCCAGGTTGGTCCAAGTCGGTGCGACCATCGAGGGCGTCCACTGGGGCTGATAAGGGACGCCGACCTTGGAGTACCATGCGATATCGATTGCCGAAATCTCCATGGCGATCAGGAGGCTGGAGGCGGACCAGACGTCGTTCAGGAAGGCGGAGGAGGAAGAACCGCCTGCAGATCCCCCGACGAGCCACATCAATCCATGATAGGACAAGACGGCTCCGTTGTCGCGCCCTGACCAAGGGCTTTCCCCCTCCGCCAGCGACCAGTTGACCCCGTCCGACGAATACCAGACCTGGTTCGAAGGCGAGGAAGCCGACGGCCCACCCACGAGCACCCACAAATTCTGCATGTGCGGGCATCCCATGGACGCGGAGCCCTGCCATGGCGCCTTGTTGGTCGCCAGGAACCACGACACCCCGTTGGTCGACCACCAGACGTCGTTTGTCCTGCCGGAGGCCGTTTCCCCTCCGACGACCCAGATCTTCGAGTCGAAGGCCATGCCGACAAGCCCGCTGCGCTTGGACCACGGGGCGGACGCGGTGGCTTGGGTCCAGTTCGTCCCGTTGGCGGAATACCAGACGTCGTTCAGGTAGCTGGTTGCGTCATCCCCGCCCAGCACCCACATCTTGCCGTCATGCTCGACGCACCCGAACTGGGACCTCTTCGACCATCCGGCCGATGCGGTCGCCCTAGTCCAGGCGGAGCCGTTGGTCATCCACCAGACGTCGTTCGTGTAGCCGGTCGAGCCCCACTGGCCTCCGCCCATGACCCACAGTTTCCCGCCGAAGCTCAAGGCCTCAAGGTAGAGTCTGGCGTTCCAGTTCGCCGATGCGGTCGCCCTCGTCCAGACGGAGCCGTTGGTCGTCCACCAGACGTCCTTTGTCTGGCCTGCGCTTGTCCTCCCACCCATGATCCACATCTTGTCGCCGTAGACGGCGGAGCCGAAACTGTGGCGGCCGGTCCAGCTGGATGAGGCGGCGACCTGGGTCCAGTCGCTGGCGGCAACCTGGGCTTGGACTTCCTGGAGTCCAGTCACCAGCAGGCTCGCAAGAACAAGTAAGGAGACACGCCAGTCGGCGAGATGGTGTTTGCTAGGTCTCATGTTCTAACTCTCCTTATGGGTCATTTGAGGAGCCCCGTCGCAGGCGATTGCTTTGTCAACGGCGTCTGAAGGCTCCGTAATATGCTCCATATTCGGAGCACATCTCACTCCCCTTGTGCTCTACAGTCAAGTTCCGAAATCGGAGCACAATTCTTGCCCACGAACGTCACAGGACGGCAGATCGCCAAGGTCAGGACCGCAAAGGGCCTCTCCCAGGACGGGCTCGCCGGGAAATGCCAGCGGGCCGGCTGGGACATCTCAAGGGGAACGCTGGCCAAGATAGAGTCCGGCGTGCGGTGCGTCTCGGATTCGGAACTGCTGCTGTTGGCCAAAGCCCTCGATGTCTCCGTCTCCGACCTTTTCCCCAAGGGCAGGAAATCCTAGCTAAAAATCCTCTGGCCTCGTTCGCACACGCCATATAGACGGTATGGCATGGACAGGAAGAACATCGTCGGCTGGAACATCCGTCGAATCCGCATCGCCAAGGGTCTGACGATAGAACAAGTGGCGTCATCCCTGCCTAAATCCTCTCCCCTGACGAGTGAACAGATAACCCAGATAGAACTGGGAACTCGGAGGGTCGTCGATTACCAGGTCCTGGCGATCTCCCAGGTCTTGGGGGTTCGCTTATCTGACTTGTTTGGCACTCCTCCAAGAAAACGGCAGGCGAAACGGAGGGCAAAATGAAAGAACTGCTGACAAAGGTGACGCATGACTTGGGCTTCGTCTGCGATTGCCTTAAAGAGGCCAAAGAGAAGGCGAATGCCGTCGAACGCCTCGTTATTCTCGACATCACTTGGAGAACCAAGTCCGTGCTTCAGGATGCCAATGCCCTACTGAAGGCCATTGAGGCGGATGACAAGGAATCAGTGAAGCCAAAGGCGTAGTTTCCGCCTCCTGGCCATCAGGGCTATTGGCCTGGGAGATCTGCCCAAGCATGGGGCGGACTGGCTGAAGGCCTGTTTTTCACTTCACAGAAAATAGTGAAGAAAGATCGAAAATATTTCACCAAAATATTGCACACCCACGTTATGTGATAACCAACCATTAAGGAGGTTGTCATGAGCAAATCCATCGTCATCAACGCCGAAAGCATCAACAAAGCCCTTGAATCCAAGCCCACCAGCCTGACAGGCCTCTGGAAAGCATTGGGAGGCTCGGGCTCCGTCAGCGGGTCGGCCGCCAAGAGGATGCGGGAGGCCGTCCCTGGCATCGAGGCCATACTGGCGAAAATCAAGGCTGGAACCGCAAAGGCCGAAGGCCAGGTGGTCCCTCCGAAGGGAAAACGCCCCCAGAAGGCCGACAGGAAGCCCACCAAAGTCTCCAAGAAGTCATCCGTCCCTCACGATATCCGCAATCCTTTCCGCAAGTGGGACTCGGGATACGGACTTTTGGTGGATCTCATCGCCAGTGCCGGCCCAAAGGGAATCGGCAAGGAAACGCTTCTTTCCGAATACTGTCGCATTACGGGCAAGGACCTTCAGCATGCAAAGTACGACCTCGCCGTGATCAATTCGGCGAAAGAGGACAGCGACAAGCGTCATCGTTCCTGCGCCGACGGGTTCACCATTTTGAAGGAAGGAGACAACTATCGGGTGCGTTTTCCTTAAGGTCTTCCCCATGCGCTCAACAAAAGCCCGGCCCAAGCGGAAGGCCGTCCCTGTCCCCCATCTCCACTACCTGTTTCAGCCGGCGGATTCGCCCCAAGGCGTCTCCGGGGGCGCCGTCCCCATCGAGGCCCTCGTCATCTCCCCGTCGCCCCGTCCGGTCGGCGACATACTCAAGGGATATTGCGAAGCGCGGGGATTGGACGTCGGCAGGTTCCGGTGCCGGCCCGTGGACATCAACAGGGAAAACATGAGGCGGGATGGGCGGGGCACGCTGCGAGTCATCGGGGAGGACGGCAAGTCGATCAAGGCGCTCATCGAGTGGAAGCGGTGATAGGGAGGACGGATGCCAAGCGAAAAGCCAGCCTTCAAGCCCACGCGGGACGAGACGGCCACCAACTTGCTCCGGCTCGGGCATCTTTTGCACCAGTTCTCACACCCCAAGGGTCCGTTTGGTTTTTCCAGACCGCTCAAGCCCAGCGAGGAGGAAAGACTGCGGACGGAGATAACGGCGCTGGAGAAACGAATCGAGGAGGCCGTTTGCGATTCGAGGCAGTGGTTGCTGCGGTCGGTGCTCGGCGTTAGGAAAAACGAAGTCGTGGACAATCTGACCATCCGCATCGTCGCCAGCGTTTGTTGGTGGGCGTTGGCAACCGAACGGCCCGACTCCTCCGTCGCCGTCGTGGCCAACGAAGTGTCGCTGGGGGACTGGTCCCTGCACCTTGAGGGCCGGAGGGCGATCCGGCTGATGGTCGAAAGACAGTTAGCGATCCAGATCAGGGATTCGGAATATCATGGCCAAGTGTTGTCCCCAAATTCACGCCTAATAGGATTTTTGAGCGGCCACGGCAATTTGCCAATTGTGTTTTCCGCCAAAAGCATCGAGGAGGAACGGGAGGACAGGGAGAGAAAGCAGGGCCCCCAACTCCTCAAGAGGGTTTCCCCACCGCCGGGCCGGGCCGAACCGCCTCCGGCGCCGCCGGCCACGCTGTCTGACGGCCTGATGACAGCCAAGACGATATACGGCGTCCTCAAGGATCACGTCATCGCCTTGGACGGTCCCCTTCGCCGTTTTTCGGCCCAGATGAGTTTGCATATGCGGAGGTTGGAGCAGATCCGCAAGGGTGTCCGCCCCAGCGTGGGCCCAATTGTGACCCTGTTGATTGGCTCCAGTTCGTCGGGCAAGACCTGGATGGCCGAATGCTTCGCCAGGGCCAGCGGGTTGCCCTATGCGGTGGCGGATATGTCGTCGGTCAGCCAGAGTTCTTTTGTCGGCTTGTCCTTGGACGAATGCTTCTACCCGCTCTTGTCTAACAAGACCAGGCCAAGCGAGGCCCAAAAGGGCGTCCTCGTCTTGGACGAGATAGACAAGGTCTGCGCCAAGGGCGACGGAGGGCATCTGTCGGTGGATCCGCAGGGCCGTGGGATCCAGGCTGAACTCCTGAAGCCCCTTGAGGGTTGCAAACTACCGTTGGGCTCCCGCAGGTCAAACGCCCCGTTGATGGGCGTCCTGGACACATACGAGACTTGCTTCGTGCTGGCTGGCGCCTTCGACGGGTTGCGGGAGCAGATAACGGACGGCAAACGGCATTCTACGGGGTTGGGGTTTGTTTCGGTGGAGCGCAAAGTTGGGCGGAACGACATCCGCGAGGCGCTGGTCAAATACGGGTTCCTTGAGCAGATAATATCTCGCGTTGGATCAGTCATAATTTTGCCAGATCCAAAGCCTGAAAATATCGTCAGCATCACGACACATCCAGGGACAGGGCTTCTGGCGAGGACAAATTCCTTTCTTGGCTCGTTTGGAATGAGGTTGTTACCCACCGAGGATGCGCTACGTCATCTGGCCGGCTGGGCGTGCGAGACCCGCGGGTTTTCCAGGGCAGTGAAGAACATCCTGGGCACGCTCGTGGAAGCCCATCTGATTGAGGACAGGCGAGGAGACATCGAGGTCACGGTTGCGGACGTGAGGCGGGCAATCGGTGATGCGGAGGGGACCGAATGCCTATAATATTAGACATGAGGGGCAGTCTAGGAGGCGTCGTCGCGCTTTCACATGGCGCCGCATCCGGGGGGCCGGGGGCTGTGGGCGCACAACTAATATGGCGACGGGCCAGTATATGGTTTTTCCGATGAGAGTCTCGAACCCGGTAAACAGCAATATTCGTCCCGCAGGGTTGGGTATATGAAAACGCAGAAAATTGGAATCTATGTCAGGGTCTCAACTGGTTCCCAAACGGTGGAGAACCAGGAGCGGGAACTCCTGGCCCATTGCCAGAGGCAGGGCTGGCAGGTCTTCAAGGTCTATCGGGACGAGGGTTTTTCAGGAGCGGTGGCGGACAGGCCTGGGCTCAAGGAGATGCTGGCGGATGCTCGCCAGGGGAGATTCAATCTTCTGGTTGTCTGGAAGATTGACCGTCTGGCCAGGTCAATTTCTCACCTCTTGGAAGTCCTGACGGAACTCAAGGGGCTGGGCATCGGCTTTGTCAGTTTGACGGAGGCCATCAACACCGAAACGGCCCAGGGGCGGATGATAGCCAATTTCCTCGGATCTATCGCAGAATTTGAAAGGGAACTGGTAGTCGAACGTGTAAAAAGTGGCATGGCTAGAGCCTCCGCTGCAGGAGTCCGCATTGGTCGTCCTCGTGCTGGCTTTGATGTCGCCGAAGCCATCAGGCAGAAGCAGGCTGGCCAGAGTTGGTCGCAGGTTGCCAAGGCGGTAGGAGCCTCGTCGGCGACAGTTCGGAGGATTGTCACTCCCCTGCTCAAAAGGGTCACCTAGCCAAGGGGGCTGAATCCTTGCTCACAACCCTGCTGAAAAGCCCTGCCTAAAAGGAAATGGTTTTGGGCAGGAAAGAATTCAACCAGCCAAGTTAGAACAGGCTGCCGAACCGCCCGAGAGCGGGCCCCTCAATCTCGATAGCCTCCCCCAGAGAAACCCCAGACTCCTGCCGCAGGATGGGATTTACCCAAACAGATTGATTCCCGTCACTGCTCTCATAGCGGATCACCAGAGCCTCGGTCTTGTCCTCGGGCTTAAGATCCGAAACCTTCATCTCGCCCTCCAGAACCTGGCGATAGATATGGTCGTTAGGCTTGGGAGGCAAGTAGGCCCAGGCCTCGGCGATCTGGATAACCCCGTAGGTGTTGTTGGCCTTGATGGTTCCCTGAAGGTTGGCCATGAAGGTCTCCCGATCCATTCCTGGGGGGACTTCAATCAGCGTCCCCTGGCCATCCTTCGAGAACAGGAAGTAGATTTCGACATGGGTGCCCGCCTTCAGGAACATCCCTCGGGCTCGCATGCAGTACCACTCGCCAAGACGCCGAAGGGATTCCGCAGGGGCGGACTTGTCCCAAGGGGGCATGGGCTTGTGAGATTCCGTTGTCATTGGGAAGAGCATATCCAATGGCAAGGGATGGTCGAGGCGAAATGGGGTAGCCAGGCGGCGGCAAGGGGGCTGAAACCGTTTTCCGTTTTGCGGGGTTCTCCTTAGGAAGCTAGTCGGCGGGGTTGTTGTCTCGGGGCTTATTGGCGGTTTCAGCCCGTCCAGCCGCCGAAGTCCCTACCGTCAAAAAGATTCACAATCGGGGCTGAACTTCTCACTTCAGTTGGAAATGCCCCCCTGGTTCCTAAAAAAGGGCCTGGGGGCAGGTTTCCTTCGGGGGTTGATTCGACTGGCCTTGTGCCCCGATGTCTTTTCAGGGCCATTTCAATTCTCCAGCCTCATAGCCGCACAGGATCAGCAGCTTTGGCCAGTTGACCCTGTACTTCATCGTCTGCCTCCCTGGCCTGTACGACCTCTCGGTGACCTCCAGAAGACCGGCATCAACCAACCCCTCCCTTGCGACCCTGTAGCCAGAACCGAACTTCACCAGCATCTCCTTGCTCTTCAGCCCCAGGGAACCGTCCTTGCTCTGGGCGGGGAGTTTCCTGCCCATGGGGATCAGCATCTCCGATACGATCCTCGTGGCGATTCTGGGCTTGGGACATCTTTCCTTCTTCAAGGCCTCCAGGAGGATTCGTGACTTGCGTTTGTCCAGGTCGGGCAGTTCGGCTAGGTCTGGCATTCGGAGGGCTTCGTGACGCGATCTGGAGGCCCAGGCGGCCAAGATGTCGCTGACGGCTTCATCCTCCCCGCATCCTATGCATCTGGGATTTATTTCAACAATGTTCCTACATTCGTCGGCCAACTTGTTGTCGTCCCATCCGAATATAGTCGCAATCGTGAACATCGGCATATGGAGCCCCCTCCTCTTGTGGCGTTCGGGAATCCCCTGTTCCTTGAGGGTTCGGTAGGTCGCCCAATCCGAGAGGAAATTATGCTTTTCTTCGGAGGAGGAGGAGGAAGACGGGCTGGCTTTCGAGCGATTCTTATAAACATTAACAGGCACGGGGGAGCCACACTCTTTCACCGCCTCTGTGTCGGCCTTGGAAAAGCCCCCCGCACCCTGCGGGACGTCCCCGCCTCCACGATAAACAACATTATTCTTCTCTGAATCATCATAAGAAACATCATCTTGGGAATCATCTTGGGAATCCTCTTGGAATATCGACACCGATGACCCCACTGCCGAAACAGACACCTTTCGGCCATCCTCCCAGAGCGATTTCAATTCCTTCGAGACATAAACCCTGGACGAAGGGGTCTCCCTCGACGCATTGGGGTTCAGGTAGACCAATCGCGATATCCGACCTGTCTTGCCATGCCTGAAGCCCGGGAGCCTTGTGAAGACGCAGTGGTTGACCATGGCCCCGGCGTCGGGCCAGAAGCCGACCTTCTTCAGGCGTTCCTTCAGGAGATTGGCGGCCTGGACAAAGTCTCGAATCGGCTTCCCCAGTTTGTGGCGGTCCTGTGCCCTCTTGGCCAGTTTCCAATCCAGGCTATGGGGGTTGTCTATCCAATTGGCCAGCCTGAAGACGGCATGGACGCTCCTTCTGCCGGAGGTCAGGATGGAGACGATTTCATTCCTGAATGGCTTGAGGGCGAGCAACTGGTCCTCGATGTTCCCTGTGTCGCTTTCGGCAAGGATGTTCAGGCAGAAGGAGACGGTCTTCTGCCCGACTATCTTGCACGTCAGGGGATTCACGGAAACCTGGATGTCGTACCCGAGGTTGTTGATGTCGAGGATTTGGGCGAGGCTGGAGATGCGTTTCCAGGAAGGCTTGCGGGCGAAAGGGGAAGGAACGGGAAACACATCGCACCAAGGGGGATCTTCGGGATCCACAGGTGCGTTGGCATCGAGGGGATCCCTCAAGGCTTTTTTGTGGATGCTTTCAGGGAGGAGCCAAGGAGACTCGCGGTAGGATACCAGAAGTTCATGGTGGAGTCGGGGAAATACATACATGGTCCGATCTCCAAGCACGCATTTGTGGATGGCCTTCAGCATCTTCAGGTGCAGTTCGGGCGGGAGATATGCCTCCGGCTCGGCACCGCCCCAGAGGAGGGGCATTGGAGCAATATCAATGGTTGAGGTCTCGCCCACTGAATCGGCCTTGATGCGTCAGGGGGATTGGCCTTGGGTGGCCTGTGGATGGATGATGTCCGCCAGCCTGCCCCGAATCACCTTGGCCATGTCCGATTGGCTTTCCCTTGCCCAGAGTTTCAATCGCATATGCTCGGTGTCGGCCATCCGAAGCATCAGCATTCTGTCCTTTGTTTCCCGTTTACGTTTGTCTGCCATGCGTCCTCCTTGGATTGTATAGATCAACACCTTTGATGCATTTCTGATTGATTATACAAGAATGACAAAGCGAATCCCTTCTCCCCGAAAAAGATTTTTGAATATTTTTTAGAGGCCAGAAAATGGCCTGGGGCAAAGTGGCTTGGGAGGGAGTACGAAAGGCTCAGGGGGCGGGAGGCTTGCGAGGTGACGAGGGACGGCATCACCCAGATGGACTGGTTGTGGAGATGTTCCCCAAAGCGGGTCTTGCTTGTGAAACAATCCGAACTGCGAAGACGGCTAGGCTGGCCCTGGGACCGCCCGCACCATTCTGACGGATGCTTCCTACTCGAACCTGATGGAGAACCGGTCGCCATGCTCGACGATCACGAAGCCCTCCCGGCAGGACGAGTGGCGTTCTCGTCCCCGTCTTGCGGACTTCACAACGGCAAGGTCGTTTTCGACAAGGTTCCTGGCCTTGTGGGACACTTCGCAGCAAGCCTGAATCCAAGACTCCTTGTCGATGCCCCTCGGGCCGGCTGCGGCGATGATGTCCACCAGATGGATATAGCTCTTACCTCTTTTATAGGGATTTTTAGGGTGGTGGGGATATGATGCTATGCCCTGCGCCCTCCCCCTCCCCCCAAGTATCACCGAGATCATCTCCTGGACATCGTTAATCGCCATTTGCCGTGGAGGCTTGCCTGTCGCCTCCCACTTCCTCTTGACCTCCATGGGGATGCTGGGGACGAGACGGAGGTAGGCCTCGTCGTCATACTTCACCATCTCGACCAGGCAGGACCAGCGGTTCTCGGGGTGCAGGGGATTGGCCAGGATGTGCAGGCAGGCAACGAGGCCCTTCAGGTCTATACCCCGGCCATCGTAGGTGGCTTCATTGTTGACCTTGATGATTCCCTTTTTGCTCTCAAATTGCTCAACGATTCTTCTTATGGCGGAATCGATCGGATAATCCTTTGAGTTCGGAAACTCGTGAGTTTCCGCCTCCTTTTTCTGCCTTGCCAATCTCTCTTTCTTACCTGCCATGGAAAATCATTTCATTAAGTTGGCTCTGCAATGTAGTATTGCACTATGAAGAACCCCCGAAAAGATCAATCTCGCAAGAAAAACAAACGGCTGGCCATGGCGTATTCAGATATTTTCAGGGGTCTCTACTGGCGTCACGAGTTCGCCAGAAGGAACGATGCCGTCTCGACAGCCTCCAGAGACCTGGCCAAAGCATTGGGATTCAAGCCCACAAGATTCGAGATATTCATTCAGAATGGACGCCCCCTGACGGACGAGTTAATTGATTTATGTAGGGTTGGGTCTATGCCCGCCAAGACGGCGTTGCGAGAATTCCTTGAAAAATATAAGGTCTTGCCGACGGCATGGAACCCGCAGACCAAATCCCCGTATTTCCCAATGGAGTTTGGGCTGAGGGAATCGGAGCGGGTGAATTACATCTACGACACCCTTCTGGACTGCAAGACATTATTCAACAACCTCCTTCTTTTCGAGGCTTTTTCGATTTCAGACTTAAAAATGGGACGCCCCGTGATGTTTCCCTTGATGCCCTTGATCGTCTTTGGCAGAAAAATGGAGCAACTTCACCTCGGTGATTTCCCTGCACCCGTCCTGCTTGACCGCTTCGCCCCCGCTGATTTGATTGGCCACTACTCCGATGCCTTGGATTGCGAAATGGAATGGGGCGATTACGAGAAGGCAAAGAAGACTAAAAAGATGGCTGACAAGGATGGTGCAAAAAGTAACAGAGTACCTTGGGAGTCGGTGTCTGCGTATATCCGTATCTACAGCCATTCGCTGGCCCTCAAAGAAGGAGAGAAGGTGTCCGGCTTCAAATACGAATATTATTCGAAGCACATGGAGGTTAAGGGCAAAAAGCCCGTACGTGACCCCGTGGCAAACGCAATCGCATCGTATGATTCGCAACTTGAGGCGGCCAAGAAGCAGATAGAGAACTACCAGGACATCATTTAGCCTGCCCTGATTCTCGCCGTCCCTTGAAGCCCCCTTGCGGGGCTTTTTTTTGTCTTCAAGCCGCAACAGCCACACGGCTGGCCAAACCTTTTCTATCCAGAATTCGTGTCAAGAAAACACACATAAAGAATAAGGCGAACCCTTTCCCAATATGTTGTAACACAATGTTTGAGAATGTGTTATATATGATGTTTACTGCCACCATAACAAAGCGACGGGGAGTTCACGTTGCAGCATGGCGGCGGTCGACCTGCTCCAAAGCCGTGCGAGTCGAAAAAGATGAACATGAGCAATGGAGAGCGAAGATGAATACGGACGATAAGAAGGCTGATGCGAAGAACGAAGCGGTAGCCACCACGACGATGGCCGTTGGCGAGCCCCAGGCGGAAGGGACGACGAAGGCACAACCGAGCAAGAAGGGAAACAAGGTCAAGAAGACTCCGGTCATAGACATCGAAGCCGAGAAGGTGGAGGTCTGGGTCGAGAGGGTGACAAAGGGAGAAGGCATGCCCTTGACGGGTGAAGAAGTTTCCTTGTCGCCCGAACTCAAGGCCGAACTCGAAACCCTCAGGGAGAGTTTCTCCTCCCGTGAAGGAACCAAGATCGACCTTGCGGACTCCGATGGCCAAGCCCTTGAGGCTTTCGACCTCAAGCACCGGAATGGCCGCCTTGGCAAAATGCCCAACGGCAAATCGACATACCGGGTGATCGGCGAATTCAACGGGTTTCCTGTGGAAGCCAAGCAACTCCGCCGAATTCACGACCGCTGGAAACGGATCCTTGAATTCCGGTCAAGGGGGATCACCGAACCCAGGCTTGGTGTCAGTCACTACGACACCGTGCGTCCATTGAAGGACCCCGAAGTGATGTTGGTTGCCCTCCGTGCCGCCGAAGCGGAGGGATTGTCCGTTGTCGAACTACGCAAGAGGTTCGTCCCGGACGGAGAGAAAGCGAACAAAGGCTGGCGAGAATCGTTCCTGGCCTTGGCGGGGCGGATCATCCCCCGCCTCCGCGAAATCCTCAACCAAATGAAGGAGGCGTGCGAAACGCCGGGCGATGATGTCCTGAGCATGATCGAGGACATCGAGGATGCCCTCGATGATATCGCCCTCACCGGCAAAGAGGAGACCGAGTCATGAGTGCGGACCTCTGCAACATAACCGGCTTTGGCCTCTGTAGCGGCCTCAACGCCTGGGAACTCGCCGCCCGGAGCCTCGGCATCAAGGTGGTGGCCACGGCCGAGATAGACGCCGACGCCCGGATCGTCGCCTCTTTGAACGGCACCCCCCATTCGCTCGGGGACATCCGCAAGATCAACGGGTCCCAGATCGGCCCCGTTGATATGGTCATCTTAAGCAGCAGTTGCAAGGGGTTTAGCCATGTGGGGATGAGGCGTGGCCTTGAGCATCCGGAGGGCGACACCATCCTGCATGGCATCAGGATAGCCGCCGAATGTTCGGCCAAGGTCCTTGTAACGGAAAACGTCGAGGGAATCACCAATCAGGCGGGTGGAGAGACTTTTGCAATCATCAATGGTTTCCTGGAGAGGTTCGGGTTCACCCCGTTCGAGTGGCGAATGCTTTGGGCATCCCACTTCGGCCTTGCAACCACGAGGCCCCGTTGGTTTGCCGTTTCCCACCGACAAGGGGTGACCCTCCGTCCCTTGGAGTGGCCCTCGGTCAGGATGCCTCCGCGCAACATCCGGTCGGTGCTCCTGCCAGAGGACAGGGTCAGGGACTTGTATATCAACGACGCCACATTCGTCCCGACCAGCCCAAAGCGTCCCCGCACCGACCCGTACCGGTCGTTGTGCGTCGGATACCTCGCGAAACCCTTCATTGACCGCCGGATTTACTCAATCGACGCTCCGGCACCTACTTTTCTGGCCGGGCTTGGCGGTCCTGGAGGCCCGTCCAGGATGTACCGGATGGACGATGGACGCACGAGACGGCTACACCACGTCGAGATGCTGCGGGCCATGGGGTTCCCTGAAGGTTATCGCATGCCCTTCCGCAGCTTCCGCGCAGGGAAACTCATCGGCAATTCCCTCTGCCCACCCGTGGCAAGAAGCGTCATCGCCATGGCCCTCAAGGCAATGACTGGGGAGGACTGAACATATGAATGCCGACTTTACAAAGTTGCTCCCTTGGGCTGGTTCCAAGTTTTGGACGGATGACTGGTTCATGGGCTACCTGCCGAAGGAATATGGCGTAATCCACATGCCCTTTGGAGGCCGTCTCGATCTCTTGCAGGTGCTGCGTGCTCACGGAGTCGAGACGCACGTCCATGCGTCCGACATCAGCCCTTGGCTCGTAAAATGCCATGTCGCCGTCAGAGATTTCCCAGAAGAGGTCATCTCCATCCTGGAAGAACACCGGCAGAATCACTCGACCGACTACTTCAACAGCGTCCGAGACGGGTTCGGCCACGCAATGCCCATGGCGATGGCCGGGGCTCTGCTCGTCTATATCAGCCGTTGCACATACAAGGGGATCATCAAGATTTCCAAGGATGGTCGCTGCACCAATTCCAACGCCAGGCCGGTCTTCCACTTCAATCCAGATGCCGTACGCAAGCATTCCAAATTCCTCCGCAACACCACCATCACCGCCGAGGACTACGCCGCTACCGCAATGCGGGCGAAGCGAGGAGACCTTGTCATTAAAGATCCGCCATATCCGGGGGAGGCCCTTGTCCACGGATGCCTCCGCTTCACCAACGAAGACCACTACCGGCTACGCAATGTCTGCAACGAACTCCACCGCCGGGGAGTCCTGTTCCTCATGACCAACGGCGACACCCCTTTCATCCGCCACATCTACCGCAATTTCTGCATCGAGGAAATCGAGGCCCCGAGGACTTTGGGGCGGGCGAAGAATGGTGGCAGAGCCATGGAGTTGGTTATCACGAACTATTAAGGAGAATGAAAATGAACGCATCGAAGAAGATCGGATACCACCACGTATTGGCAAGCATCATCGGGACGACAAGGCATTTGGCACCCCCAACGGCTCCCCTCAAGGGGCATGGCAGCCAACGCGAGGTGTTCCTGAAAGCCAAGCGCACCTGCAACGAGCGGTACTTCGAGGGAACCCCGGCGGAACTGTTGTTCCTCGCAAGACTTCCTGAAGCCCATCTGGCTTTTGTCAGGGTTGGCCGCATGGATGTCATTGCCGTCATCTCGCCCCAGGCAATGGCTTGCTGGCGAAAACACAAAAGGGACTGGAACAGGCTGTCTGTCTGCCGGTCTCACTACAACTGGATCTGATGGCTAATCATGTTTCAGGAACAGAGAAGAAAACAGGGAGCCAACAAGCGAACATATTTTGGCGAAGCGTGCCGCCTAGCCAGGAAAAGAAACCAACAACCAAAAGGACAAAAGATGAGTGATAATATGAGTGATAATGGCGATACGGACCAAATTGACGATGGGATTCCAGATGTTGCAACCATCGAAGACCTGGAAGAAGTCTTTAGCGTCCTGGAAGACCTTCAGGGAAATGTCGAGAGTCTTATGGACCTCGGCAAGCCAATCCCGCCGATGCCCATCTGCGGCAAGCAAGTTGATGTATATCAGGCCATCCAACACCTCATCGCCAGCATCAATGAAGCCAACGATATCTTCGATGCGGTTGGCCGGGCTTTTGAGGCGGAAGGAGACGCCCAATGAGCGACAAGAAACTCATCGACAGGGCAACAATGGCCTACCGCCGGCGTTGCATCCGCCATGGACTGATATTCAGCCAGCCCGATAAAGGGCTTTCTGGGGTGGAAGGCGACCTGTTCGTCCTCCGCAACCACAACGACGTGCTTGCGAGGTATCGGATAACGGCCAAGGGGTTTCGTTATTTCAAAGACACAGATTCGGAGGACCAGACCCATGTATGAGAACATCAACAAAGTCGACTATGCCTTCTACACTTCCGATGCCACCGCGAGTCGTCGGCTCTGCAAGGAACTGGACTTAATGGGGCCGATGGGCCGATTGGCCTCGGTGCTTTTCAAGGCTGAAAAAGCAAACATGCAGGCCAAGTCTTATGTCGGACGAGCCCCAGTATCGAGACGACCATATCGGGATTACTCGCAGGATCGTCTGAAGGAGATGCTGGCGAAGGCAGTCATACTCCTCGGTGCCCACGAGAAGAGCATGGGCATCACCTGGGGCTGGAAAGCCAACGACACCCCCATGGGTGCTGTGCATTGATCTGCCAACAGGACAGGTTATGTACCCTCTGCCATATAGGGGCAATGGACCCGATTGTGAATTGCTGTCAACAACCGACTTTCTTAATCCGGATTACATCGCCAAGTATTGTGTGGGGTTATTGGACGGACGCTGGACAGCCACGGACGAAGTCGAAGAAACAGAAGAAGACATCTGGGGTTGAACGATGCCTTCCCCTCTCCAGCCCCACCCTCCAATTGACCTGGCCTCACAATCAGGTTCAACTGGTGGCCATTCCTTCCGCCTGATTGAGGCCAGGAAGTACACGCTGAAGGAGGCTGGGAAGAAGGCTGGGGTCAGCGAGGCAACGATGCGTAACGAGGTGAAATTTGGCGAGATTCCCGTCATCAGGATCGGGACCAAGATGATGATCATCGAACAGGATCTGGAACAGTACCTGCAACGCCATTACCAGTATGAAGGGAATAGGGAGTCTCCATCCGTTGGCTGTCCGTCCCTCCCCGACTGGGTCGAGAATTCACCGCTGCTCAAGCCAAAGAGAAATGCGTCATGAGGGCAAGGACTGTTGAGAGACATCCGAACGGACGCTGCTACCTCAAGTACAGGGAGAACGGCAAACTCCACCGCGTATTCCTCGGGACGACGGATCGTGAGGTTAAAAAGAAACTGCGAGAGGTTCGGGCTTCGCATGAGGCTGGTCGGATTCTGAATGACGGCAAAGAAACCAGTCGGGTTATTACCCCCAACGGCTCCAACATTAACCTACAGGAATTGATCGTCAGGCATTTGGCTTTCGTGGAAGTAAATAAAGCAGAGGAGACCTTCATTCTCCGCAAACGGAACCTGCTCTACCTTTTGAAATTTCTGGGACCATGCCCCGTATCTTCCATCACAGCCGATGACCTTCAGCGTTTTGCCGACTGGATTAAGTCCAGGCATTCTCGTTCAGGAAGCCCTTTTCATGCCATTCGGGAATGCAGAGCACTCTTCAATTGGGCAAACAGGATGGAACTCACCATTTTCCGAATGTCGAGATTCCCAACGTGCTCCGAGCCCAAGGCGGAAATCAAGCGGTTCTCAACTGAAGACATGGCCATGCTGTTATCCGCCGCAAAGGGCGAGTTCAAGGACACCTTGTCGTTTGCTGCCATGTCTGGTTCTCGTCCTCGGGAACTACGTGGTGCCTGCCATAGCGAGATTGAATGGAACGCCATCCCCTGTCCCCTTTTTTGGACGACTTATGACAAGACATTGAACATGAAACGGACATCGAATCGTCGTTGCATTCCCCTGTCCAAGGAGGCGGTTGACATCATCCATCGGCAGCGTTTGCGACACCCGACATCCGATGTGATATTTCTGAATGCCGATGGCAAGCCCTATACCCGCACGGTTCTACGCAACCGGCTTATTCGCCTATGCAAGAAAGCGGGTATACCAAAGAAAAGCCCATATGCGTTGCGTCATTTCTTCGGAACCAAGAGCGTTCAATCCCGAGGACTTTATCCGACATCTCAATTAATGGGCCACAGTCGCCTCCAGACCACAATGGCTTACCTGGCTCCGAACGAAAAAGAGCACCTGGATGCAATGGATGAAATGGGCAGAATGGTTGGCGAAATGAGCAGGGGGATCAAACCCGAAGGTAAGGCTGTAGCCTTCGAGAAGCATGGGTGAGGCGGTTGCTGACTGGAAAGGCAACGAACTGGAGACCGAAGATGGGGGCTTCTTCACGTTTCGCAGATATCATCACACTGCCTCGATAATAATTGCGATTGTTTTTACAATTTCGTCAAGATCCGAGAGTTGAATAACGCCCATCCGCCTGATGAACCGACTCGTAGACACGCTCTTCGCCTGAAAGCAATCAGCAGCCGAGTCATTTGTCAGACCATTTTCCTTAGATGCCACAATCCGCACCATCCAGTGTCGGTTCACGAAATTTGATTGCCAAGATGTAAATGGGACGACGATTCGTAAAGGCAAGACCCCGATTGTGGTAGACGAAACGACCAATGCAGGTCTTTGTTTCTGAATCTCGGCCCCAATCGTCGGATTGAAGTCTACGAGCCATATCTCCCCTCTGGCGGGGTTAGGCGTAGTCATCAAGCACCTCGCCAGGTTCAGCAGATTCGTTGAACTCAGGGCTAGAATAGTCTTCCACAGCCAAGACGGCCTGTTTGGCCATTAGTTGTCTGCGTTCATCTGGAGACATCTGGCGGATGTCTTGCCTTGCCTTCATTTCTAACGATTCGCCATGTATTTGTTTGCCAAGCAGTTCTTCTGCTTTTAATTTTGAAAAAACACCTTCTGCATATCCTCGCATTACGGTTCGGAGCATCCAAGTGCTGACTTCACATTTTGGGGTATCGTTCTCTTCCTTCTTGCGATGGAGAACTGTATTCCAAAAACGGTAGGAGTCCTCTTGAATGATCCCACAGTCCTTGGCTCGACGTATCAAGGCTTGCATGCTCATTCCGAAATACCGCTTCAGAGCCAGCCATTCTTCTTTTTTGATGCGATTCCTCTTATCCCCCAACATTTTCTTGAGCTCTTCTTGGGGAGCCAAGAATGCACCCGCAAAAGCGTGAGCGGCAGGTTCGTCTGCGGAATCAAACAGTATGTGGCCAAGTTCATGTGCCATGCTGAAGCGTTGACGCTCCATGGATGTCTCCTTCTTGACCGCAACCGAGTAAGCATATGGCTGACCCTGCGAATCAACCGCAACCGAAGAGAGGCCATCGAAATCTTCATGTGTAGTAAGCGTTATCACATGAACAGAATGGCCTTCCAATTCATCAACCAAATTGCGAATGGGCGAGATTCCAAGCCCCCAGTCTTTTCGCAGTTTAACTGTCTCCAATTCCAGATTGTCTGCTGTTAGGTTCTTGAATCGCCCGCGTACTGGCTCAATCCTTTGTCCTGGCAGACAACGAGATTGAACCCAGCATCGCCGATTCACTTCCTGAATGACTTGAGCCTCGATGGAAGCCGCTTCCTTTTTGGGCAATCGTGCTTTTTTTCGGTAGGCGATGTGCTCGCAACGGAAATCTGGGCCACGGAGAAGGTCCGCCGTCGAAACTTGCAAGGCCTTCGCGAGTAAATTCAATATCGTCGCCCTTGGACGGGTTATACCGGCCTCATAGTTTTTCAGGGTTTGGCGTGAGACCGCATTCCCGATGATTCCAGCCAGGTCTTCTAGTGACAAACCTCGGGCAATCCGGGCTTGCTGTAGGTAGGGCATGCTCATCTTTTTCTCCTCCACAGAAACACTACCACATCCCTTGACAACGGCACAATATCTGATACGATTTTGCCAAGTTAGTTCTTAAAAGAACGCCGATGCACCACATCGACGTTCCAAGGGAACCAACTCCTGAGGTCTCTAAAAGGGACGCTGCGAAGCTGGTGCCAACTTGATGCGTGCTAGTATCTCTCGGCAGAGGAGCAGTGTCAAGGCCAGATCGGTCGCAGAGTTTCATCGGAGATATGTGTGAAATCCATACATGTTGTTCCTCATGGCAAGGATTGGGCCGTCCGCTCTGCGAGGTCTGATCGAGCAGCCGTGGTGACTCCCAAGCAGTCGGATGCCATTGTCCGTGGTCGTGACATGGCCATTCGGCAGCAGACGGAGCTCAAGATCCATGGCCGTGGCGGCCAGATCCGGGAAAGCAACTCCTACGGGAATGATCCATTCCCGCCAAGAGGCTAACCCAACCCGCCCCGCTTCGAGACAATCGAGGCGGGGCGGTCTCTTTTATCTTTATCTTGCAGGGTCGATTCATCCTTTCCTCTCGCCCGAAGGTTCCGTTTCACAGGTGGCCACTTAGTGGCCACTTCTGCATTGCACGATACGTTTTATGCGTTTTATGCGTCCTATGCGGGCTTGCACAACCCGAAGGATATGCTATATGTTACAGCAACTAAGGAACATTGGGCGATTCGGGCAGGTGTCTCTCACATGCACGAGGTCACTGGTTCAAGTCCAGTAACGCCCATTGCCATTGAAACCCCTATAAACATTGGCTGAAATGATGGTTTCTGTGGCTTGTTTTCCGCCGCCCATTTTTCAGCAAAGTGGCAATTAAGTGGCAGTTTTGCATCGCACTTGACCGGTGCGGCCAAAACATATCAGCCCAATCCCGTATCGCCAGTGGCGAGACATTGCGGGAGCCATTCGGCAAATTAAACTGCCAGTAATGGGGTTATGCCCGAAGCCCGTGCGAGACATGCCCAAAGTTGGTGAAAGGCTCTTTCTCGAACAAAGGCGCACAAGTGCATTTTAGGCACGAGCTCAACATATCTATCCGGGCCGGCATCATTCGTCCCCCGGCTGAATGCGCCCCTTTTCATGCGCCCCCTGGTGCGCCAAGACCCGGAGAATCATGTCGAGGACACGGTCCAGATGCTTGCCGATATCCTCGGCAAGAAATCGCAGAACGAAATAGCCATGTTCCTGCAACAGGGCGTCTTTCAGCCGGTCGCGCCGATAGGTATCCAGATCATTCAGATGCTGGGGACCATCCATTTCGACGGCCAGCCTTGCCTCTGCACAAAACAGATCTATCTCCATCGAATCGCTCTCGCAGAACGGAATCGGCAAGCCCACATTGAGGCGAAAACGGCCGCGGGTCTCGACGAGCGACTCCAACCGCCGGAACAGAAACGCCTCGGTTGCACTGCGAGCCTGTTCAACTCCCTGCGATCCAGACATCGTCGTGCGTGCAGCATGCACGAACAGGTTGCCCAGCGGCGCGTCCACGCCGTCGCGAATCAATCGTTGAACGCTGGCGGCATAATCCCGCTTCCATTCGGTATCGACGGGCAACGGAACCTCCGGCGGCCAGCCGGGGACAGCGTTTGCCGGGAGCAGAATGGTGTAACCCGCCGCCTCGTATCCCCTGCAGCGCCGATCGAACATCTTCGCCAACATGGGGATATTGAGATCCGCATAATCGTACACCCGCACCTCGCGCTTGAGGTCGTGTCGACGATGCAGGCGCCCGACATACTGGGCGATCGTTCCGCGCCAGGAAATGGGCAACGTCAAAAACAGGGTATCGAGCCGCGCATCGTCGAACCCCTCCCCCAGATATCTTCCTGTTGCCAACAATACCCGATCTTCATCCTCTGGAATGGCAGCCAGACGGGCTAGCGCTTCATGAAGATGCCGTTGCCCCATCCCGCCTTGCAGAACAACCAGATGCTGGACTCGGGGTGACAACAAATCACCCAGAAGTTCGAGGTGTTCCCGGCGTTCAGTCAGCACCATGGGTTTCCGGCCTTCGCGCAATACGACCTCGATATCGTCACAGATCATGCTGTTGCGCTTATGGTCCATGATCATGGCATCATACAAATCGTGGAACTGGATCCGCATGTCCTTGGCTTCGGCGTCCACATTCCTGAAGGAAGTGGGCCGGACCAGCACGCTATGCGTGAAGGGCCGCTCAGTCGCCTGTTGTTTGGCGCTGACACGATACCGCACGGGACCACATTGCATGGAGATGATGGGATGATGTCCATCCTTTCGCGTCACCGTCGCAGTAAGTCCAAGCACGTATTTTGCTTTTGCCCTTCGCGCCACTTGCTCGAAACTGGTCGCGGGGAGATGGTGACATTCATCCACCACCAGATGACCATAGTCGCCGACGATGTCGCTCACGACGCCCTTGCGGACCAGACTTTGGATCAACGCGACATCCAACCGGCCGGTTGGCTTCTTCCGCCCACCACCAATGCGGCCAATTGATTTGGCGGGCAAACCCAAGAAAGCCGACAACCGTTCAATCCATTGCTCCTGCAATTGGTGTCGATGAACGAGAACGAGGGTGTTGACCTTGCGTTGAGCAATAAGCCAGGCGGCGATAACCGTCTTGCCGAAGGCCGTGGTCGCGGCCAATACGCCTGTATCGGCCAATTCCAAGGCTTTGGCTGCCGACACCTGCTCGGGCCGCAAGACACCTTGGAATATTACATCCAAAGGCACACCCGAATATCGCTGTTCTGTTATGCGACAACCGATGTCCAAGGAGGCCAACAAAGCCTTCACTTCGTCCAGACAACCGCGTGGCAAGCCTATGTGGTCTCCATGATCCTCCGCGCAAGCAATGATCCGAGGCTTGTCGAACGTGGGCAGCCTCATCGCTTGAGCCCGATAAAACTCCGGATTCTGGAAGGCCGCCAATCTCAAGAGGCGATTTCGCAAGGCAGGCGCAAGCTCGGCTTTCGAAATGTAGATTTCATTGCCGAGGACAAGGTCCAGCGCCGATGGCAATGGCCCCGTCATGGGCGGATCGCGCCGGACACGCGAAGGAGGCAACATCCACGGTTCTTCATCTCCCTCTTCGTCCAGAACGAATCGAACCCCCGTTACGCACCCTTTCGCCTCCGCCTCGCGTACGATTGCCTCGACCTGCGTTTTAGTTATTTTCCGAATGGAAGAGAGAAACACCCACTGGTCGGCAAAGGGCTCCAGACGAACATCCAGAAACACGCTGTTCCCTGCTTCTCTTGCGCGTCGCTGCAACGGCAAGGCGATCAGATTGCCGAACCCACCCTTCGGCAAAGTGTCCTGATTGGGAAACAATCGGTCGTAGGAGTCCAGTCCGATGTCCGGCCGGCGGTCCATCGTTTCGGTCAGCAGATGTGCCCCCAGTTTTCTAGCCAGCACAGCGGGTATTGCTTCTTCGAAAAACAACCACAGATGGGCGCCATTGCCGGATCGGGAGCGCTCGACCGCGGCAGGCAACCCGATGTTCCGGCAAGTCAGAAACATTTCGCGAATGTCTTCGCTCCAGTTTTCCTTGTCAAAGTCCGCAGCGAGGAAATAACACGTTTCATCGAGCAGAAGGGGATAAATACCCGCCACAAATTCGCGACCATCGCCGTCCAACCCGGTGAGATGCCGGCGGATGACTTCGTCTGTTACTGGCAGAAGCCGTCGGTTTGGACAATCGGCGCATTTGACCTTGCGCTTGTCGCAAAGTCCCCTCACCCATTCGTTGGCACAGGCGGGGCCATAGCCTGTCCGCCCGGTTTTGCGGCTTTCGAAACGGCGCGGATACACATCGGTCCGGCCCCGGAAAAGAGAACGGAAGAGTGAAATTTTATCCGATGCTGGTGAATTTTGCGTGACGACGGGATGGGCTTCCATGTTTTTTCCATCCATTGAACTGCCTCATATGCTAACACCTTATCGCCGGACATACAGAGAAAGACTAGTTGGCTTGAGGCAAAATTGCGCCTCTCTGCCCGCAATCATTCCCCACCAACAGACTTCCTTTAGCCCAGTTCCTTGAAAATGGGCTTGATCACGCCCCAAATGTCCCCCAACGCCTTGTCCAGGTCGTGGGGAGCAGGTGAATTGGTATTCTTCCGCAGCATGGCGGCCCACTGGGCTTGCTTGTCCTTTGCAAACTCGGATGAAAAACACACGGGTTCTGCCGGGATGTTGGTCTTGCGATGAGCAAAGGTGGCTTGGATGGCCTTCAGGAGTCCAGCAGGTTTTACCGCGTCGTGGCGGCACAGAATCCAGACATCCAGGAAGTCTTTCATCCGGGTGTTGAGTTCGCCCAGATGGACCATGGCATGGAGCTTCTCGGCGATGGCGGTCTCCAACGGATATGCCCGCAGGCAAGGCGAGGCCATCCCCAGCAGAACGGGATAGTCGATGGCCTCCGGAGCGGGAACGATCATGTCTCCGAACCCTACGTCCACCTGCATCGCGATTCGGGCACTGCCGAGGAACCCCCTGAATCGCGCCCGTACTCCCGGATAATCGGCGGCCTGCTTGATCCGTTCAATCTCCATGGAATCGGCGTCAAAACGGATTCCATCGTCCGGAACAGGCTGATGGCACGCGGACTGGAGCAGGTTGCGAACATTGTCTTCGGAGTTGCCGGTCTTCCCCATCAAGTCGATGTCGCGGGTTGGGCGAAACGGCAGGTTCGCATAGGCCGTCAAAAGCAGGGCTCCCTTCAGCACAAAATGCCTGCCGGCGGGGGACTTGCTCAAGCGATAGAGGAACCGCTCCATGGCGAAATACTGCAACAATTCGTTGAAAGGCCGATTCCGCTCCTTGGCCAACGCCATCAAGCGGTCATGGACGGAATGGGCCATGTTGGTTGGCGAATCGGGGCGGGTCATAGCGTGGCCTCCAGATAGGGTTTCATCACGTTGTGGACACGGCAGATTCTGGCATAACGCATCAGCTCGTCGGCGCGGAACCTGCGGCTGGCTCGATACCTGCGGACCGCCTCCAGCACGACATCCATGCCGATCTTGTTGCGGTACTTGAAGCAATCGGCGATGGTCTTTTCAGCCCCGTAGATTCGTACGGAACTTCCATCGACTTCATGGGTCTCTATACCCTCCGAATATGCCGGGCCAGTAAACCAGTACAGGTGCGTGGGCGGCCATTTGAGGCGAGGCGGTTCGGAACCTCGTGGAAGGGCGTACTCCACCACATGGGGAACCTCGTCCGTCAGTTCATAGAAGGCCAGAGCGGAGATCAGACAGATGACCGCCTGCGGAATCTTGCGGGCGACGGCGATCAGGTCTGGATGGGCGAGCGGCGGAGACTCGGCCAGACGATACAGCCCCCTGGCCATAGGCTGAACCACTCCCTGATCTCGTAGCCGATAGAGCGTCGCCGGGGAAATTCCGCACTCCCTAGCCTCGACAAAACGAAGGATTCCGCCGTGGTCCCGGAAAGTCTTCTTGACCGCATCAGTTCCCGCATCAACCTGTTGTTTACCCGTGCTCATTATTACCAGCAGTTGTTTATATATGCTTGTAATATATATGTACCCGGCGAAGTGTCAACCCCTCTTCGAAATGGACTCTTCAACGGGCATCTGGCGGATCCATGAAGCCCCCCCTCGAATCAATTTCACCCCCCAAAAAAAGTGGCAGTTAGGTGGCAGTTCCCGTGCGTCCTATGCGTTTTATGCGTCCTATGCGTTTTATACGGGTTTGCACAACGGGTTGATAAATCAATAAGATATGGAACCGCAGCACTTTGTGTGAACCGACCTTTTCGCCCTCACATGCACGAGGTCACTGGTTCGAGTCCAGTAACGCCCACCACCCAAGACTTTTGGGGGTTTCAGCGATGATGCGCCACGGATCGGGGAAATCCGCGAGCAACACGGGGGCCGAGGATTCCACCCGCGCGGCGGATGGATTTTGGGCGAATCCCGCGACGGACACAGGCGGGGCGGGCGAATCTGCGAAC
>Ga0116141_10000093_pt1 | contig 56834 bp, 43 predicted proteins | sample AD_UKC097_MetaG_FD_89744 | JGI IMG/M metagenome (GOLD analysis project Ga0116141, IMG submission 89744) | Active sludge microbial communities of municipal wastewater-treating anaerobic digesters from USA - AD_UKC097_MetaG | ecosystem: Engineered > Bioreactor > Anaerobic > Digestate | place: USA...
AGCGGTCGACGCCGATCTCGAACGCGCGCTGGCGGTGCTTTTCGCCAGTACGCGAGGTGATCATGATGATCGGAATGCCGCGCAGACGTACGTCGTTTCGGATGTGCGTGGCCAGCTCGTAGCCGTCCATGCGCGGCATCTCGATGTCCAGCAGCATGACGTCGGGTACGCGGTCGGTGAGCTTCTCGATCGCATCGACGCCGTCCTTCGCGGTGAGCACCTCGTAGCCGTGGCGTTCCAGCACGCGGCCGGTGACCTTGCGCATGGTGATGGAGTCGTCCACCACCATGACCAGAGGCACGCGGCTGACCGGTGCGACAGGAGCGGCTTCGACCACCTCGCCATCGCGATGCAGTGCGGCATAGCGGCGCACCAGGGGAGCCACGTCGAGGATCACGATGACGCGACCGTCGCCCATGATGGTGGCGCCGAAGATCCCCGGAATGGAGCTCACCTGGGCACCCACGGGCTTCACCACGATTTCGCGGCTTCCGATCACATGGTCGACGCAGATTGCAGCGCGCTGGTCGCCGGAGCGCGCCAGCAGCAGCGGCACCTGCAAGCTGCCCTCGGCGCGCGTCGAGGGCTGTCCGAGCAGGCGACCCAGATCGTTGATCGCGTAATCCTCGCCGGCGTAGACGAAGCGCGCCGAGCCACTGGCGAGCTGGGCTTCCAGTTCGCTGCGGTCGATGCGCGCCACGCCCTGCACCGAGGCGATCGGTATCGCGTAGGAGGTGTCGCCCTGTTGCACGAACACGGCCTGCGTCACCGCCAGGGTGAAGGGCAGGCGAACGGTGAAGACCGAGCCCTTGCCGCGTTCGGACTCGATGCTGAGCGAACCGCCGAGCTGGCGGATTTCGCTGTGCACCACATCCATGCCCACGCCACGTCCGGCGATCTTGCTGACCGTGGTCGCGGTGGAGAACCCGGATTCCAGGATGAAGGCATACAGCGCCTGATCGGCGATTTTTGCGTCAGGCGAAAGCAGACCGCGGTCGATGGCCTTGCGGCGGATCGCGTCGCGATCCAGCCCACGACCATCATCCGAGACCTTGATGACCACTTCGGAGCCTTCACGCAGCACCGCGATGCGGATCGTGCCCTCTTCCGGCTTGCCCAGGGCGCGGCGCTCTTCCGGCGTTTCCAGACCATGCGCCAAACCGTTGCGCAGCATGTGCTCCAGCGGCGCGGTCATGCGATCGAGCACGCTGCGGTCCATTTCGCCCTGCGCGCCTTCGACCCGCAGCTGCGCCTTCTTGCCCAGTTCCGAGGCGGTCTGGCGAATGATGCGGCGCATGCGCGGCACGAGCGAGTCGAACGGCACCATGCGGGTGCGCATCAGGCCTTCCTGCAGATCCGAGCTCACGCGCGACTGCTGCAGAAGCAGGGTTTCGTACTGGCGGGTGTGGTCTTCCAGCGTACCCTGGAGGTTGACCAGGTCGGCGGCCGACTCGGACAGGGCGCGGGACAGCTGTTGCAGGGTCGAGAAGCGGTCGAGCTCGAGCGGATCGAACGCCTCCTTGCCGCCGGCCTCCGCCTCGCGCTGGTAGCGCGCGACGATCTGCGCCTCGGTTTCGATTTCCAGCTTGCGCAGCTGGCCGCGCAGACGTTCGTTGGTCTGCTCCATTTCCGCAAGGTTGGCGCGGAACAGACCCAGCTGCTGTTCCAGTCGGGCGCGATAGATCGCAACCTCGCCGGCGTAGTTGACGAGCCGGTCGAGCAGGTCGGCGCGGATGCGGATCTGCTCCTGCGGCGGGCGAACGCTGATGTCTTCGTCGTCCAGCGCCGTGGGGGCCAGTTCGAACGCAGCCGCGGCTTCTTCGAACCTGGGTGCGGGCACGGCTTCGGCCGGGGCGAAGGCCGGGGCAGCTGCCACCGCCTCGACGCTCGCCGACACACCCGTTTCCATCTGCTCGTCCGGCAGGGCCAGCTCCGGCTCCTCGCCGCGCGCCAGCATGTCGACGCGCTGCACCAGCAGCGCCGGCACCGCAATCGCCTGCCGCGCGGCGACGCGCGCGGTCATGCGGTTGAGGCGGTCGAACGCCAGTTCGAGCACGTCGAGGCCATAGCGCGGCAGTTCGCGGCGGCCTTCGGCCACGATTTCCAGCAGGCTTTCCATCACATGGCCAAGATCGCCGATGGCGTGCAGCCCGGCCATGCGTGCGCCACCCTTGAGGGTGTGAAGATCGCGCTGCAGTGCAACCACCAGTTCGCGATCTCCGGGCGCCTCGCGCAACCGTGCCATCAGACCGTCGGAGTGATCGAGGATGTCGCTGGCTTCTTCTCCGAAGATGTCGAGCAGCTCCTCGTCCATGTCTGCAATTCGCAGCGGCTGCTCCGGATCCGGGTCCGCGCTGTCCAAGCCTCCCGTGAACCAGGCGGCGAGCAGGAGTTGGCGCGGGTCGACCACCGCCGGGGCAGCGGCAGCCGGTGCCGGATCCACCACCGCAGTGACTTCCGCTTCGGGTTCGTCGGCGTCGGGTTCGTCGGCTCCGAACACGATGGCTTCATCGACTTCGACCTGGGCTTCGACTTCTTTCCAACTCGGCTCGTCGATCAGGGCATCGACGAATTCCTCGGCTTCGGGCGGTTCGACCAGAGCTTCCGTCTCCTCGCCAGGAGGCTCGGACACAGGCTCCGCCTCCACGCGCACGGCAGGCTCTTCGGATTCCGGCATCGTCGTATCGGCAACAGAGGACCCGGATTCGGTCAGCTCGTCTCCTGCATCCGGAACGATCAATGCAGCGGATTCGTCTCCGGCCAGACGGTCGAAGAAGTCATCCGCGGAAACCGCGCCTGCATGTGGAGATTCGGGCGCTTCCGGTTCGACCACAGCCATGGTCTCGGCCTCGAGCGAGGTCGAATCATGCGTTTCCGCAACGGCTTCGTTTTCCAGCCACTGGCGGATCAGCGCATCGACGCCGGTTTCGGCGACAGGCTCGTTCGGTTCGGTAATCGCATCGATCGTGTCGGCACCCGCGGCATCGAACGACAGGGCTTCGATGGCCTCGGCTTCGACGGTTTCTGTTTCGACGGTTTCTGTTTCGACGGTTTCTGCTTCGACGGTTTCTGCTTCGACGGTTTCTGCTTCGACGGTTTCGGCTTCGACTGTTTCTGCTTCGACGGTTTCTGCTTCGACGGTTTCTGCTTCGACGGTTTCTGCTTCGACGGTTTCTGCTTCGACGGTCTCGGCTTCGACAGTTTCGGCTTCGAGGGTTTCGGCCTGAGGCGACGAGTAGATCAGGTCGTCCAGCTCCACCACTTCGAGATCCATCGATGGCGCGGTGTGCTGCTCTTCTTCCGACGTCTGAGCAACCAGCTCGACCCATTCGATCGGCTCCACGCGGTCCTGTTCGCGTGCCTGCGTCTGTTCCGGCACCGCCGCGTCCGGGGAATCGTCCACAGCCGGCGAGCTGGTGGTGCCTTCGACCATCGCAGCAATCAGGGCGTCGAAGTCCAGGATGTCGGCCTTGCCGTCCTCGGCAGCAAGCTCTTCCGCAAGCGGAATCGAAACCACGCTGGTGAGTTCGGGCTGGTCCGCCACATATTCCACGGCAAAGACCGGTTCGGGTATCGCGGATTCCGTCGTGGGCGCGTCTTCCGCAGGTTCGGATTCTTCGCCTGCAACCGGAGTCCAGACATCGATCGATACGGCAGCGCTCAGTTCAGGTGCCGGGATGACTTCGTCGGGGACGGCGAGCGGGGCAAACGGGTTGGGCGTATCGGGCAGAAGATCGCGCTCCGCACACAGGCGCGAGGCGATGCCGTTCAAGGCGGTGAGGCGAGGCGGATGGCCCTCGAGTTCCACCAATACGCGGCGCAGCGCAGCGGTCGCCTCATGAAGCGCCTCGCGTCCCTGCTCGGACGGCGCAAGTGCGTGAGCAAGCGCGCGCTTGAGGTAATGCTCCATCGGAGAGGTGACTTCGGTGACCAGCGGCAGCTCGGTCATGGCGAAGGCGCCGTTCATCGTGTGGACGGCGCGCACCACGGATTCGTTCAGCGGCTCGTCGGCTCGCTCCAGCCAGGTTTCGATGGTGTCGAGGTGACCCGCCACTTCCGGCTTGAGGATTTCGAACAGCACCGGGTCGATCGCAGGCACTTCGATGCGATCGTCCGCGGGCTTGGAAACGGGAACCTCAAGCTCTGTCTCTGCCTCGGCTGCTGCATCGGCCTGTGCGGGTGTTGCGTCGTCCTGCACCGCGTCGATCGAAGCGGTCTCGACCTCGGCCTCGGGAGCGAGTTCGACGCCAACCGGCAGCGACACAGCAATGATTTCCTCGGGCTGCGGCTCGGGCGCGGACACCTGCGCGGCGGGAGAAGGAACGTAGTACGCCTGTTCACCTGCGGCAAGCCGGTCCGCCACGTCCTTCATGGCTTCCAGGTCGGTGCGCACGCTGCGCTCGCCGCGCAGCGCGGCGTGGATTTCAGGAAGGACGCCGAATGCGGTCTCCACCAGTGTCGTGACGGCCGGCGTGGGGGCGATGGTGTGATCGAGCACGCGGTTGAGCATGCTCTCGATGCGCCAGGCGAACTCTCCCAGGGTCAACGCACCGACCAGACGGCCGCTGCCCTTGAGCGTATGGAAAACACGCCGGATCGACTTGAGCTGTTCGAGGTCGGTGGGAGCTTGAATCCAGAGCGGCAGGAGTTCGCCAAGATTCTGGATTTCCTCTTCGACCTCTTCCACGAAGACTTCGCGGATTTCTTCGTCGATTTCCTCGGAAGTCTCCTCGAAACCGCCGGTGATCGGACCTTGTTCGATTTCCGGCACGACGTTCACCGCCGCCGGCATCGCGGCAGCCGCAGGCAGGGCCGGCGTCGGCTCGGCAATCTCCGCCTCAACCGCAGTTTCCCGTACCGCAGGAGCGGATGCGTCGAGGGGCATTGGCGCAGGAGCAGCCTCCTCAAGAGCCGACGCAACCGCTACGGGAACCTCTTCCGCCTCGGACAGGGGCGCCGTTGCCTCATGGTCGGTGGCGGATTCGGCATCCAGACCCTGAGTGCCTGCGACCACGTGCTCCTCCGCAGCGGCTGGAGCCGGCGCAGACTCGGGGGCAACGCGTTCTGGCTCGGCCGGAACGGGCGCGCCAACCTCCTGCTGTGCGGCGGTTAGCGCCACGCTTTCCGACGGCTGCACTTCCTCCGGAATCGGCCAGTATCCGAGCTTTTCCAGGCTGGCATGAGTGGTGAGCAGGATGCGCTCGCGCCCGGGGCGCTGTTCACCCTCTCCTTCGAGGTAATACTCCAGACTCGCCAGGGCATCGGCGAGAGTTTCCATCTGCGGCACGTCGGGCACCAGCCGCCGATCGAGCAGTTCACGCTTCGTGAAGCGAGCAATGGCGTCCAGATAGCCGGCCGGCTCCCGCAGTTCGACGATGCGCAGGACGCCAGCGACCTGGCTGAGAAGCTCCGGTGCCGGCTCCAGTTGCGCGGCTTCCCAGCTCGATTCGATGTAGCCGATGAAGCATTCCTTGGCGCGTGTGAAATTCACCTGCGCCTCTTTCACCAGCGCCTGCATCACGCGACGCGTTTCGATCGCGGGCAGTTGGCGACCGCCATCTGCCTGGGTCTCGCCGCCGGTGGCCCCCAGATGCTCGACCTGATCGTCCAGCGACGCCTCGACGTAGAGGAGTGCGCCGGCGATGTCGAGCAGCGCCGAGGTGTTGTCGGATCCCGCGCTCTGGATGACGGCACGCACTGCGTCGCGCTGTTCCTGGACCACGCGGCGCGCGACTCCCAGACCGAGCATGCCGAGCGTGTCGGATACGCGCTCCAGCACTTCGACCTGGCTGGAAAGCTGTGCCGCTTCGGCATCCGGATTGCGCAGATGGAGGTCGAGCGCGTCCTTGACTCGCAGCAGGTCTTCCTTGATGGCGCCGGCGACGGTATCCAGCAGCGAACGGTTGTGACCGGACAGGCTGCTGCGCGCATGCTCGACCTCGGCCTCGCTGGGCAGCAGCGCGGCGAGTCCGAACACTTCGCGCATCTCGCCGATGCGTCCGTGCTCGGTCGGTGCATGCGCGACGAAGTAAAGCAGGTTGCGGGTCAGTTCGTGCGGCGGTTCGCTGCGAAAGCTGCGCTCGCCGGAATCCGCCAGACGCTTGATTTCGCGCTCCACCTTGCCGATGGTCTGCTTGAGCTGGAGGCTGGGCTCGAAGGCCTTGGCGCGAAGCGCTTCGAGCACGCCTGCGGCCACCCAGAACAGACGGCGCGCTTCCAGTTCGTGGGTCTGGCTGATGAGCCGGTCGAGGATTTCGGCAAGGCGGGTCAGGTTGCCGTCGATGTCGTCGTTGCGGAACCACTTGAGCAGCGCCAGCTGGAACTGCGCCCGCATCGGCTCGGCCTTGGCACGCAAGTCGGCTTCCGGCAGCGGCTGCGCGGGACCGCGCGCGCCGGCGGGGAGCTCGCGACTGAGATTGGGCGTGAACAGCGCGATCTCGGTCAGCCCCTTTTCGCCGCGCGCGGTGCGCAGGTCGTTGAGCAGCGGCAGCAGGACGATGGGAATGTCCTTGTGGCTGGCCTGCAATCGTTCGAGATAGTCGGGCAGCTGCATGATGCCGCGCATCAGCACGCTGTAGGCTTCGTCGCGATCGGCGACGCGTCCGTCGAGCAAGGCACCGGCGAGGTGTTCCATCTCCTCGGTCACCATGGCCGCGCCGTACAGCTCGACCATGCGAAGGGTGCCATGCACCTGGTGCAGATAGGTGGCGCAGAAGCGGATCTGGCTGACGTCGGAGGCGTCCTCCACATAGGCTTCCAGTGCCTGCCGCGCCTGTTTCAGGGTCTCGTCGAGTTCGCCCTTGACCCAGGCCAGCGTGGTGAAGTCGATTTGGTCTTGCGGCCTCATGCCAGGGTCTCTTTCGTGTTCCTGAGGTAAGCCAGCGTCTGCGGGCCGCCGGTCCGGCGCATGTCCGGATGACTCCAGCCGGGCGCCTCGCCCGGACCGAGCACCAGCAGGCCGTTGGGCTGCAGCAGCTCCACCAGGGCATCCAGCATTTCGCCCCGGCGCTCGCGTGCAAAATAGATCAGCACGTTCTGGCAGTAGATGATGTCCAGCCTGCGCAACGGTGCGCGCGAGGCGTGCAGCAGGTTGACGCAGGCAAAGCCCACGCGTTTGCGCAGGCGATCGTTGATGCGGAAATTCTCGGCACCTTCGAGCATTTCCACCTGGGCGCGATAGGGCGCGGGGATCTCGGCGATTCGCCGCATCGGATACTCCCCCGTTCGAGCCACCGCAAGCGCTGCCTGGCTCACGTCGGTGGCGGTCACGCCAAAACGCCTGTCCGGCGCACTGCTGGCCAGTTCCGCATCCAGCAGCATGGCGAGCGAAAAGGCTTCCTCGCCGGTGGAACAGCCGATCGACAGTGCGTGCAGCGAAGCGTCGGTCTCGGCGCTCGCCAGCCAGCGCGGCAGCCACTCTTCACGGATCAGGGCCATCGAAGGCGGATGGCGGAAGAAGTGCGTCTCGTGGACCGTGAGGTGGTCCACCAGCGAGGCCCATTCGACCGCGCCGCGCGCGCCCTTGATCAGGTCGTCGTAGTAGTTCTGGAAGCCGGTATGCCCGGTTTCGCGCATCCGCCGGCGCAGGCCGGTTTCGAGGAACGGCTTGCGTTCGGGCGGCACGATGACGCCGGTGCGCGCCTCCAACAGGCGCACCCAGCGGTCGAATTCGGCGTCGTCCAGCGGACGCATTGCCGAAATCGTCCCCGATGTCGCAGCGCTCACCATGTCGTGCGTCTCTCCCGTCGTCCCTTCCGATCAACCCGGCAGCTTGAAGTCCGCGACCGAACGACGCAGGTCGGCAGCGAGCTGGGCGAGGTTTCCGATCGACTCGGCCGTCTGGCTCGCGCCGACCGAGGTCTGCGTGGTGATTTCCTGAATCACGTTCATCGTGGCCGAGATATTGGTGGCCGCAGCGGACTGCTGGCGCGCCGCCTCGGAGATGTTCTGAATCAGGTCGGCGAGGTCGTTCGACACCTTCTCGATCTCGCCCAGCGCCAGGCCTGCGTCCTCGGCCAGTCGTGCACCGGCGACCACCTCGGCGGTGGTCTGTTCCATCGAGGACACCGCTTCGTTGGTATCGGCCTGAATCGTCTGCACCAGCGTTTCGATTCGCTTGGTGGCGTTGGCGGAGCGTTCTGCGAGTCGCTGCACTTCGTCGGCCACGACCGCGAATCCGCGGCCCGCTTCACCCGCCGAGGCCGCCTGAATTGCGGCGTTCAGAGCCAGAATGTTGGTCTGCTCGGCAATGTCGTTGATCAGTTCCACGATCGAGCCGATTTCCTGCGAGCTTTCACCCAGCCGCTTGATTCGCTTGGAGGTTTCCTGAATCTGGTCGCGAATCGAGTCCATGCCCTGAATGGTCTGGCGCACCACTTCGGCGCCCTTGGCGGCGATCTGCACCGAGCGTTGCGCCACGTCCGCCGATTCGGCCGAGTTCTTGGACACCTCGTCGATCGAGACCGCGATTTCGTTGATCGCGGCCGAAGCCGAGGTGATCTGCTGCGCCTGATGCTCGGCGGCCTCGGCCAGGTGCATGGCGGTGGCCTGGGTTTCCTGGGCGGCGGCGGCCACCTGCACGGCGGTTTCGTTGATGGTGGTTACGAGGGATCGCAGCGCCTCGACCGCGAAATTGATCGAGTCCGCGATCGCGCCGGTGATGTCCTCGGTAACGGTGGCGCGGACGGTCAGATCGCCTTCTGCCAGCGATCCCATTTCGTCCAGCAGTCGCAGAATGGCTTCCTGATTGCGCTGGTTGAGTTCCTGGGTAACGCGGAAGCGCTTGACCTGGTCGCGATACAGGGTGAACAGCAGGCCGAGGATGGCGACGATGGCGCCCGCACCGGCTGCGATACCGATCCACACGCTGGGGAAGGCGCGGCTCTCGGGCAGGTTGACGAAGGCCTGGGTGAGGTTCTCTGCGCCACCCAGCAGCTGGGCCGAGGCCTGCGAGATTTCATCGGCGGCGTTCTTGACTTCGAACAGCTCGGTAGACGCATCGAGGATGGCATCGACGTTCTGCTCGAGATCGGAATAAAGGGTGGACACGCGCGCAAGGGACTGGCGCGCCGCGGCATTGTCGACGCGGCGAATGTTCTGCTCCGGCAGACCATTCTGGAGGCCACCGAGCACCTGGCTGAACAGGGTCGCGTCACGCGAGAACCGGTCCGCGGCCGAGGTGGCGGCAGAGCCACCCTGACGAATCTGGGTCACGTGGCGCAGCATGCGGTCGGCCAGCACGATCTGGCGGATGGCGGTGGAAAGCTGGGCGAAGCTCGCGTTGCCCGACTCGCCCATGGCCCGCACCACTTCGTCCATTTCCGCCTGGATCAGGGGCACTGCGCTGGCGAAACGGTCGGCGGTTTCGGTCAAGCCCAGCACCAGCTCGCGGCTGTCGAGGATGCGGCGCGCCGAATCGTTCATCGGCCCCCAGATCTCGGTCACCCGCTGCAGCGGCACCCCCACGACCTTGTTTCCTGCATAGGCGGGATTCCCCTCGCCGCCCTTGTTCAGGGCATCGAGATTGGCCTGGACCGCCTTGCGGGTGCTTTCGAGTTCGTCGAAGGCATCCACGCCACCGGACGCGGCGTCCTGGGCGGCCTTGGCGATCTGCTGGGACAAGACGCGCACATCGGCCACCAAGTCGCGAGCCTTGCCCTCCTCGCTGGCATATTTGGTGGAGAGCACGGCGTTGGCGATCAACGCCAGCAGTGCGATTACCAGCAGGAAGATCCAGAAGTTGATCATCCCGCTGCGTTCTTTGCCGGTACCGGCGCCCAATGTGCTCATCGCAAGAACCTCACCCTGAAATGCGTTTCACACCGCCTCATGCGGCGGCGGCCTGCCTGAATTCCGGCGTACGCGTCAAGCGCGCCATGTCGAACACCCCCCAGACCACATCGCCCATGCGATAGGCGCGCTGCACGAAGGGGGCATACCCGCTCCCTTCCACGCCATCCACGGCGACCGTCTGGCCCTCGTTGAAATTGCGCTGCCCGAGCAGCTCGTCGATCAATACGGCCACGTTGCCACCGCTCTGCCGGATCACCAGCGCGCGCGTGGTGGCATGCTGGACGGTGCGCTCACCTTCCAGATACTGCTTGAGGTCCACGATGGGAAGCAGCGAGCTGCGCAGGTTGGCTACGCCCAGCAGCCAGCTGTCGGCCCCGGGCACCGGCGTGAGCGGAGGAACGGAAATGATCTCGACCACTTCGGAAAAGCTGGCGGCCAGGCGTCGGGCTCCGAGTCGGAACGCGATGCCGCGCCAGAGTCCCGGCGCATCGATCTGGTCGGGAACGCCGGCCACATGCGTCAGGCTGCGGCGCTCGAAGTCGGAAAGGATATCAAACGGTGCGGCAAGGGAGCGTGCCATGGATCACTGCCCTCCGATGTCGCAACGGACTGTCCCGACATGCCGTGCGGCATTCGCCCGACATCCGGCGCCCGCAGGCGCTGCCCTGTTCTTGTTCTGCAATCTGGCCATTCTCCCCCCGCAAGAGTTGGCGGTCAGCCCTGTGGTACGTGCCGCCGTATCGCCGAAAGCAATTCCTCTCGGGTAAACGGTTTGGTGAGGTATTCCTCCGAGCCCACGATCCGACCGCGCGCCTTGTCGAACAACCCGTCCCTGGACGAAAGCATGATGACCGGCGTGGACTTGAAAAGCTGGTTGTTCTTGATGAGGGAACAGGTCTGATAGCCGTCCAGTCGCGGCATCATGATGTCCACGAAGATGATCTGCGGCTGGTTGTCGGCGATCTTCGACAAAGCCTCGAAGCCATCCGATGCCGTGAACACCTCGCACCCTTCTCGCTTGAGCAGGGTCTCGGCCGTGCGTCGAATGGTCTTCGAGTCGTCGATGACCATCACTCGCATTCCCGCCAGGCTGCCTGTGTTGCCATCCATCCAGTGGTCCCTCTTGGGCGCGGCATCCGATCGCCGCGCGTTGGCGTCTTATCGCAACGGAAGCCGACGTCTGTCAAGGCGTCTTCCCCGAATCCTGCTCCGTCGTTGCGATGCTAGTATAAGCACACGCCCGCCGGATCGCAGGCGTTTGCATGCAAAAGGTGTGATCGTGTCGCTGGAAGTGCTCGTTGTGATGGATCCGATCGGATCGATCAAGGTTGCCAAGGATACGAGTTTTGCGCTGCTGCTCGAGGCCCAGCGCCGCGGGCACCGCATTCATGTGGCCGGCATCTCCGACCTGGGCGTGCGCGACGGCCGCACCACGGTGCGCGCTACGCCGCTCTGCGTGCGCGACGACCTGCGCGACTGGCATTCGCCTCAGCCTGCGCAGCAGCGGCCGCTGGGCGGCTTCGACCTCATCTCCCTGCGCACCGATCCGCCGGTCGATGCCGCCTATCTGCACGCCACCCAGATCCTCAGCCTCGCCCAGAGCGAGGGCGCGCGGGTGGTGAACGATCCGCGCGGCCTGCGCGACATGAACGAGAAGCTCGCCGCTCTCGCCTTCCCCCAGTGCTGCCCACCGACGCTGGTGTCCGGCGCGAAGGACGAACTCAAGGCTTTCGTCACCGAGTTCGGCGACTGCGTGCTCAAACCGCTGGACGGCATGGGCGGGCGCTCCATCTTCCGCGCCCGTGCAGGCGATGCCAATCTCAACGTGATTCTGGAAACGCTGACCGAAAGCGGGCGCAGCTTCGCCATGGCGCAGCGCTACCTGCCGGAAATCGTCGCCGGCGACAAGCGCATCCTGCTGATCGACGGCGAGCCGGTACCCTACTGCCTGGCGCGCATCCCGCAGGGCGACGAGTTCCGCGGCAACCTTGCCGCCGGAGGGCGCGGCGAAGGCCGCCCACTGACCGAACGCGACCGCTGGATTGCCGCCCAGGTCGGCCCGGAGCTTGCGCGGCGCGGGATGCGTCTGGTGGGGCTGGATGTCATCGGCGACTGGCTTACCGAGATCAACGTCACCAGTCCGACCTGCATGCGCGAACTGGATGCCCAGTTCGGCCTGAACATCGCCGGCGAGCTGTTCGACCGCATCGAGGCCGGAGCGGCGTGACCGAAGCGCCGCGCATCACCAGCGGCGACCGCCTCGGCGCGACCCTGGTGTTCTCCCTGATCGCCCACGGCGTGCTCGCCCTGGGCGTGGGTTTCACGATCGACGATCCGGCCCCGGTGCTGCCGACCCTGGACGTGATCCTGGTGCAGACCCACTCCAACGAAGCGCCGGACAAGGCCGATTTCCTCGCCCAGGCCAACCAGTCCGGCGGCGGCGAGGTGGACACCGTGGAACGCCCGAGCGAGCCGCAGCCGGCGCCGGCGCCCAATCCCGCGCCCGGCGTCGCGCCGGCGCCGCTGGAAGCCGGTTCGCCGCGACCGCAGGAGCAGAGCAGCGAAGCCCTTGTCGCGGCGATCGCGCCGGACGAACGCCGGGTCGACACCACCCGCAAGGTGGCCACGCCCAGCACGCCGCTGCCCAGCAGCCGCGAGCTGATCGAACGCAGCCTGGAAATGGCGCGGCTGGCCGCTTCGGTGGAGCGGCGCGAGCAGCAGTACGCGCGCCGACCCAAGCGCAAGTTCGTGTCGGCCAACACCCGCGAATACGAATACGCCTCTTACCTGCGCGCCTGGCAGGCGCGGGTCGAACGCATCGGCAACCTCAACTACCCCGACGAAGCGCGCCGGCGCAGCCTGGTGGGCCAGCTGGTGCTGACCGTGGCGATCCGGCGCGACGGCAGCGTGGAGGACATCACCATCGTCCAGCCCAGCGGGTTGCCGGTGCTCGACGAGGCGGCCGTGCGCACCGTACGCCTCGCCGAACCCTTCGCGCCGCTCCCGGAAGCAGGCGACGGCACCGACATCCTGCACATCACCCGCACCTGGCACTACCTGCCCGGCAACCTGATGCAAAGCCGCTGACATTAAGCCTGCGCAGGTGCCGGAAGCCGTAGAATGGAACCATGCACAGCGCGGATTCGCTCGCCAATCGTTTTCTGATCGCCGTTCCGGGCATGGATGACCCGAACTTCAACGGCGGCGTCGCCCTGCTCTGCCACCACGGCCCCGAAGGCGCGATGGGGCTGCTGCTCAACCGTCCTTCCGACTTCCTGCTCGGAGAAGTGATGGCTCAGATGGGCATCCACGCACTCGATTCCCGGCTGGCGGCCGCACCCGTGCTCGCCGGCGGCCCGGTGGAGCCGGAGCGCGGCTTCGTGCTGCACAGCCCGGACGGTGGCACCTGGGAATCGACCTTCGCCGTCTCCGACCGGATCCACCTGACCACCTCGCGCGACATCCTGGAAGCCATGGCCCGCGGCCAGGGGCCACAGCACGCGCTGGTGACCCTGGGCTATTCGGGCTGGGGCGCGCAGCAGCTGGAAGGCGAGCTGCGCGAGCACGTCTGGCTGTCGGTCGACGCCACGCCAGACATCGTGTTCGATGTGCCACTCCAGGCGCGCTGGAACGCCGCAACGCGGTTGATCGGCATCGATCCTGCGGCGCTGGCCAGCTACAGCGGCCACGCATGAGCAGTGCGGCGACGCTCGTCAGCGTGCTCGGCTTCGACGTCGGTGCCCGCCGCATCGGCGTGGCGGTGGGCAATACCCTGTCCGGCACGGCGCGCGCCCTGGCCATGGTGTCAGCGCGCGACGAGGGGCCCGACTGGAGCGCCGTCGATGCACTGGTGCGCGAATGGCGCCCAGACCGCCTCGTGGTCGGAGAACCGCTCACCCTCGACGGGGAAACCCAGCTCGCCACCCACTTTGCGCGCCGCTTCGCGCGCGAGGCCGGCGCGCGCTACGGGCTGCCGGTCGACCTCATCGACGAACGCTCCAGCTCGCGCGAGGCCGAACGCCGCTTTGCCAATGCGCGTCGCGAGGGCCGCGCGCGCCGGCGCGACGCCCAGGCGCTAGACGCCCTTGCCGCACAGATCATCGTAGAACGCTGGCTCGGCGAAATACCGCTGCCGCCTCCCTGACAAACCGCCGAGATCCCGATGCGCCACCTGCTCAGCCTGGAACAACTCACCCGCGACGAAATCCTCCGCCTGCTGGATACCGCGCAGGCGCTGCGCCCGCAGGCGCTGGGCCGCAGCGCGCACCGCCCGCTGCGCGGCCTGACCGTGGCCAACCTGTTCTTCGAACCCTCCACGCGTACCCGCGCATCGTTCCAGCTGGCCGCCGAAAGGCTCGGCGCCGATGTGATCAACTTCGAGGCCGAAAGCTCATCCACCCGCAAGGGCGAGACTCTCACCGACACCCTGCGCAACCTGGAAGCCATGGGAGCCAGCCTGTTCGTGGTGCGCCACGCCCACAGCAGCGTGCCGGCCTCGCTCGCGGCCGCAGCCCTGCCCGGCAGCAGCGTCATCAGCGCCGGTGACGGCCGCCACTCGCACCCGACCCAGGGCCTGCTCGACATGCTCACCATCCGCCAGCGCAAGGGCGAGGACTTCTCGCGCCTGTCGGTGGCCATCGTCGGCGACATCCGCCACTCGCGCGTGGCCCGTTCCGACGCGCAGGCGCTGCGCACCCTCGGCGTGAAAGACCTGCGTCTGGCCGCCCCGGCCACGCTGCTTCCCGACCCGGACGAACCCTGCTTCGCTGCGGCGCAGGTGGTCGATTCGCTCGATGCCGCGCTGCAAGGCTGCGACGTGGTGATGACTCTGCGCCTGCAGCGCGAGCGCATGGACGAGGGACTGGTCGCTTCGCTGGAGGAGTACTACCGCGACTGGGGCCTGTCTCCCGAACGCCTGACGCTGGCGCGGCCCGACGCCATCGTGATGCATCCCGGCCCGATGAACCGCGGTGTGGAAATCGCCGATGCGGTGGCCGATGGCCCGCAGTCGGTGATCCTGGAGCAGGTCTCCAACGGCGTCGCGGCGCGCATGGCGGTGCTGGAGCATCTCGCCGGCGGCTGAAGCCTGCCTGCGATCAGGGATCGCGCCGGGATTTTTCCTGCTGCTGCGCCAGCGCCCAGTCCACGTGCTCGCGCACCACGGGCGAGGCGTGGTCGAGACGCGAGCGCAGCGCCCCCTGCCCTTCATCCGAGGGCGGCGCATTGCCCAGGGCGATGGCGATGTTGCGCAGCCAGCTCTCGTAACCGGCGCGACGGATCGACATGCCTTCGGTCTTTTCCAGGTAGGTGGCCTCGTCCCAGGCGAACAGCTCCGCCAGCTTCAGGCCGCCAAGCCCGTGGCGCGGGGCGAAGTCGGCTTCCATGCTGACCTTCGCGTACTTGTTGAAGGGACAGACGAGCTGGCAGTCGTCGCAGCCGAAGATGCGGTTGCCCATCCGCGTGCGCAGTTCCTCGTCGATGGAGCCCTTGAGCTCGATGGTGAGGTAGGAGATGCAGCGCCGCGCATCCAGCCGGTAGGGGCTGATGATGGCGCCGGTCGGACACAGGTCGATGCAGCGCGTGCAGCTGCCGCAGTGGTTGCTCACCGGAGCATCGATCGGCAGCGGCAGGTCGGTGAAAATTTCGCCCAGAAAGAAATACGAGCCGGCGTCCTTCGAGAGCGTGAGGGTGTGCTTGCCGCGCCAGCCGAGGCCCGCCTTCTGCGCCAGCGGCTTCTCCATGATCGGGGCCGAATCGCAGAAAACCCGGTAGCCGAACGACCCGATCTCCCCGGCGATCCGGTCTGCCAGCTTCTGCAGCCGCTTGCGCACCAGCTTGTGGTAATCGCGCCCCAGTGCGTAGCGCGAGATGTAGCCCCGCTCGCCGTCGCGCAGCACTTCCCAGGACTGGCCGATGTCGTCCGGCGCGTAGTCCATCCGCAGGCTGATGACGCGGGTCGTGCCCGGATGCAGTTCTTCCGGAAGGGTGCGCATCCGCTCGCGTTCCGCAAGCCAGGCCATGCTGCCGTGGTGCCCGGCCTGCAGGTATTCACGCAGCCCTTCGGCCGCCTCGGAAAGATCGGTATCGGTGATGCCGACGCGGGAAAATCCCAGCTCGGTCGCCCAGCCGCGGATGGAATCGGCCAGCGCGGCGGAATCAAGGCCCGAATCAGGTTGCAACATGGATTCTTCCGAAGCGCATTGCGGATATCACCCGCATCGCGCCGCCTCCGGACAGCACGAGACGGACCGCCGACGCCTAGCGCGTTTCGGTCAGCTCCACGCCGTCCAGACCTTGGCTCAGCGTATGCGCGTCGCCTCCTTGCGCCAGCTTGATCTTGAGGCGCACTTCGTTGGTCGAGTCGGCGTGGCGCAGCGCATCCTCGTAGGAAATTTCGCCGGCCTGATACAGCTCGAACAGGCTCTGGTCGAAGGTCTTCATGCCCAGTTGGACCGATTCCTTCATCACTTCCTTGAGCTTGTGGATCTCGCCGTCGCGGATGTAGTCCTGCACCAGCGGGGTGCCGAGCAGGATCTCCATCGCCACCTTGCGACCCTTGCCGTCGGGCGTGGGAATGAGCTGTTGCGCCACCACGCCCTTGAGGTTCAGGGACAGGTCCATCAGCAGCTGGCTGCGGCGGTCCTCGGGGAAGAAGTTGATGATGCGGTCCATCGCCTGGTTGGCGTTGTTGGCGTGCAGGGTGCACAGGCACAGATGGCCGGTCTCGGCGAAGGCGATGGCGTGGTCCATGCCTTCGCGGGTGCGCACCTCGCCGATCATGATGACGTCGGGCGCCTGGCGAAGGGTGTTCTTCAGCGCCGCCTCCCAGGTATCGGTGTCGATGCCGACCTCGCGCTGGGTGACGATGCAGCCCTCGTGGCGGTGCACGAATTCGATCGGATCCTCGATGGTGATGATGTGGCCGGTGGAGTTCTGGTTGCGGAAGCCGATCATCGCCGCCAGCGAGGTGGATTTGCCGGTGCCGGTGGCGCCCACGAAGATGATGATGCCGCGCTTGGTCATCGCCAGCGTCTTGATGATCGCCGGCAGGGCGAGTTCATCGATGGTCGGGATCTTGGTCTCGATGCGGCGCAGCACCATGCCGACCTGGTTGCGCTGGTAGAAGCACGACACGCGGAATCGGCCCACGCCGGAAACACCGATGGCGAAGTTGCACTCGTGCGTCTTCTCGAACTCCTCGCGCTGGCTCGGCGTCATCACGTTGAGCACCAGATCGCGGCTCTGCTGCGGCGAGAGCGGATCCTGGGTGATCTTCATGATCTTGCCGTGCACCTTCATCGAAGGCGGCGCCCCGGCCGTGATGAACAGATCCGACGCCTTCTTGTGCGCCATCAGCTTGAGGAAGGAAGTGAAGTCGATGCTGCTCATGGTTGGCTCCTGCGGAGCCGGGAGCAGGGAATGGAGAATCGGGAATCTTTACAGCCGGCGCGCCACACGCTCTTGACGATTCCCCATTCCCCATTCCCGATTCCCGGTCACTCGAATAGACGCTTGTCCTTGGCATAGCTGCGCGCCGAGACGCGGGTGATCAGGCCGCGCTTGACCAGATCCTGCAGGCACTGGTCGAGGGTCTGCATGCCGACGTTCTGGCCGGTCTGGATGGCCGAATACATCTGCGCCACCTTGTCCTCGCGGATCAGGTTGCGGATGGCCGGCACGGCCACCATGATCTCGTGCGCCGCCACGCGCCCGCCGCCGACCTTCTTGAGCAGCGACTGCGAAATCACCGCGCGCAGGGATTCGGACAGCATGGATCGCACCATCGGCTTTTCGCCGGCCGGGAACACGTCGATGATGCGGTCGATGGTCTTGGCCGCCGAGCTGGTGTGCAGCGTGCCGAACACCAGATGGCCGGTTTCCGCCGCGGTCAGCGCCAGGCGGATGGTTTCCAGATCGCGCAGCTCGCCGACGAGGATGTAGTCGGGATCTTCACGCAGCGCCGAACGCAGCGCCTCGTTGAAGCCGTGCGTATCGCGGTGGACCTCGCGCTGGTTGATCAGGCACTTGTTGGAGGTGTGCACGAATTCGATCGGATCCTCGACCGTGAGGATGTGGCCGTATTCGTTCTTGTTGATGTGGTCGATCATCGCCGCCAGCGTGGTCGACTTGCCCGAACCGGTCGGCCCGGTGACCAGGATCAGGCCCTGCGGCTGGTCGATCAGCTCGCGGAACACCTTGGGCGCGGCAAGGTCGTCGAGGGTGAGCACCTCGGAGGGAATGGTGCGGAATACCGCGCCGGCACCGCGATTCTGATTGAAAGCGTTGACGCGGAAGCGCGCCAGACCGGGGATCTCGAAGGAGAAGTCGACCTCGAGGAATTCCTCGTAGTCGCGCCGCACCTTGTCGCCCATGATGTCGTAGACCAGCGCGTGGACCTGCTTGTGGTCCAGCGCCGGGATGTTGATGCGGCGCACGTCGCCGTCCACCCGGATCATCGGCGGAAGACCCGCCGAAAGATGCAGGTCAGATGCCTTGTTCTTGACCGAAAAAGCCAGAAGTTCCGCGATGTCCATGTCCTGTCCCCAGCAGTCCGCTTCAGTGATGCCGCGCGCCGCGCATCCGGGTGCAGCCATCGGTTGCGTCGAGTATAGCGCCGAACCCGGCCGCCGCCAGCAGTGCCGCCGCCGCTCCCGCGCGCGGCGGCACGAAGAACCGATCAGTGCCCGCCGCCGCCCTCCAGCGCCTTGAGTTCGGCGATGAGCTTCGTTGCCGCATCCTTGCCGTCGGCGTAGAGCATGCGGGTGTTGTCAGCATAGAAAAGCGCATTTTCGATGCCGGCAAATCCGGTGCCCTTGCCGCGCTTGATGACGATGACCTGGCGTGAATTGACCACGTCCAGGATCGGCATGCCGTAGATCGGCGAGGACTTGTCGGTGCGCGCGGCCGGGTTCACCACGTCGTTGGCGCCGATGACGATGGCCACGTCCGTGGTCTTGAACTCGGGGTTCACGTCGTCCATGTCGGCGATGAGGTCGTAGGGCACGCCGGCCTCGGCCAGCAGCACGTTCATGTGGCCTGGCATGCGGCCGGCGACGGGGTGGATCGCGAAGATCACCTCCTTGTCGGCCTTGAGCAGCGCCTGGGTCAGTTCCCAGATCTTGTGCTGGGCCTGTGCCACGGCCATGCCGTAGCCGGGCACGATGACGACCTTCTCGGCCAGATACAGCAGCGAGGCCGCGTCCGGCGCCTCGATCGGTTTCTGGCTGCCGGCGATCTCGCCGCCCCCTTCGCCACCGCCACCGAAGTTGGAGAACAGCACGTTGCTGATCGGCCGGTTCATCGCCTTGGCCATGAGCTGGGTCAGCAGCAGGCCGGCCGCACCCACCACCATGCCGGCGATGATCAGCGATTCGATCCCGAGGACATAGCCCTCGAAACCCACCGCAAGACCGGTCAATGCGTTGTAGAGCGAGATCACCACGGGCATGTCGGCACCGCCGATGGGCAGCGTCATCAGCACCCCTACCGCCAGCGCCAGCAGGAAGAAACCGATCACCACGGGAATGCTCAAATCCCACACCAGCCAGGCGCCCAGCGCCAGCGTCGCCAGAAACACGGCGAGGTTGAAGAACTGCTGGCCGGGAAAGGTGAAACGCTTGTCCAACCGCCCGTCGAGCTTGGCCCAGGCGATGACCGAGCCGGAGAACGAAATCGCTCCGATCAGCGCGCCGATGACGCCCAGCACCAGGCCGCTGCGCCCCATGCAGGCGTGGTCGGCGATGGCGGCGGCGTCGCAGCTGCCGGTGAAGAGGGATGCCTTGAGCAGGGCCACGCCGCCGATGGCCGCGGCCGAACCGCCGCCCATGCCGTTGAAGATCGCCACCATCTGCGGCATGTCGGTGATCGGCACCTTGCGACCCCATGCCCAGAACACGCCGGACAGCGCCAGTGCCAGCACCATCAGGCCGAGATTGAGCGTGTCGATGTTCGCCAGGCCCCAGTCGGCGCCGTGGCCGCCCCAGGTGGCAGGCGCAATGAAGGTGACGGCCACCGCCAGCACCATGCCCCAGCCGGCCTGCACGATGCCGGCGCGCGCCGTGACCGGCGAGGACATGCGCTTGAGGCCGAAGATGAAGAGTAGTGCGGCCAGCAGGTAGCTGGCCTTGGCAAGCAGGTCGAGCACGCCGGAAAGAGTGAACTCCATGTCAGCGGCCTCCGTCCGGCTTCTTGCTGGACTTGAACATGTCCAGCATGCGCTCGGTGACGACATAGCCGCCAACGGCATTGCCCGCGCCCAGCAGCACCGCGACGAATCCGATCGCGCGCTCCAGGTTGGTATCGGCGTGGGCCAGGGCCACCATGGCGCCGACCACGACGATGCCGTGCACGAAGTTCGAGCCGGACATGAGCGGCGTATGCAGGATCACCGGCACGCGCGCGATGATCTCGTGGCCGAGGATGGCCGCGAGCAGGAAAATGTAAAGCGCCAGAAATCCGTCCATCAGCGTGCGTCCCCTTGAATGCAATGCGTGTGTGCTGCGTTCATGCGCCGCCCTCGACCTTCTGGCGGGTGGCCTGGTGCCGGATCGCGCCGTCGTGGGTCAGGCAGGTCTGGGCGATGAGTTCGTCGTTCCAGTCCAGCGTGAGCGTGCCTTCGTTGAGCGAAAGCGCGAGGAAGTTGTAGAGATTGCGGGCATACATCTCGCTGGAATGGATCGCGCCCATGCTCGGCAGGTTGAGCGGGCCGGCAATGGTGACGGCGTTGTGCACCCAGGTTTCGCCGGGGCGGGTCAGCTCGCAGTTGCCGCCGGTTTCCGCCGCCAGGTCCACGATCACCGCACCGGGCTTCATGCCTTCGACCATCGCGGCGGTGAGGATTTTCGGCGCCGGCCGACCCGGCACGGCGGCGGTGGTGACGACCGCGTCCATGTTTTTCAGATGATTGGCCAGGCGCTGCTGCTGCTCGGCGCGCTCCTCGGCGGTGAGCTCGCGCGCGTAGCCGCCGCTGCCCGCCGCGCTCACGCCCAGATCGAGGAACTTGGCGCCGAGCGATTCGATCTGCTCTCGGGTTTCTGGACGCACGTCGAAGCCTTCCACCTGCGCGCCCAGCCGGCGCGCCGTGGCGATGGCCTGCAGCCCCGCGACGCCCGCGCCCACGATCAGCACCTTGGACGGCCGGATCGTGCCGGCTGCGGTGGTGAGCATCGGGAAGAACTTGCCGGAAAGCTCGGCCGCGATCAGCACCGCCTTGTAGCCGGCCATGCCGGCCTGCGAGCTGAGCACGTCCATGGCCTGGGCACGGGTAGTGCGCGGCAGGAGTTCCATCGCGAAAGAGGTGATCTTGCGATCGCGCAGCGCCTTGATCCGATCCGGGTCCGCGTGCGGCTGCAGGAAGCCGATCACGACGCTGCCCTCGCGCAGCGCGGCGATGGTTTCCGGCGAAGGAGGCTGCACGGTCAGCAGCACGTCGGCGCGGGCAAGGGCGGCGGCGGCTGTCGGTTCGGACTGCACATCCGGGAAGAGTCCATCGGGCTGGTTGGCGCCGCTGCCCGCACCCGTCTCGATCACCACCTGCGCCCCGAGGGCCTTGAGCTTCTTTGCCACTTCCGGCGAGAGCGCGACGCGCCGCTCGTTGGGCGCGCGTTCGCGCAGGGCGACTACGGTGACCGTCATGTTTCCCTCGTGGTGGATGCGCTGGCGTCCAGCGTGCCGCCGGATGCTACCGCATCGCGGGGGCCGTGGTCATGGAGAAAATCCACGCTGCCGAATCCGCCGATTCGCGCACGCATTCCGCGCCGGCCGATCCGTGGACACACAGCGGCCCGCAGATCGGTTACTGCCGCCCGCCAGCCCGCAGCTTGCCCAGTACCTGACTCATGGCGTGCTCGAAAGCCTCGTCGTTCTGGCGGATGTTGACCCGCTTCTCGCGCATCATCGCGGCCAGCTCCTCGGGCGAGGCCACGCAGTAGCGCAGTCCGCGCCGATTGACGAACAGCATGCGGTTGGAAATCGGGCTGACCCAGGACAGCTTGGCCGGCACCTGGGTGCCGCTGTCTTCGGTGAACTGGATCCAGGCGCCCACCTGCAGCTTGCGCACCCGCTCGGCGTCGGCTTCGTCGAATTCCAGCGCCGGCCCTTCGGGCTCATCGATGGCCGTGGGAGCTTCCGGCTCGGCAACGGCAGCCGGCGGAGCGTTGCGCTCCATTGCGGCCACCGCAGCCACCGCAGCCTCCTGGACCGCGGCAACCTCGCCGGCATCCGCGGCTTCGGCAACGAGGGGAACCGCATCGCCCAGCGCATGCTGGAGCGAGTTCATGACGTCTTCCACCGCCGTTCCCACGCAGCCTGCGCTGACCAGGATCGGCAGCAGGCGCGGGCGCATGGCCGCCAGACGCTCGCTGCGATTGCCGTGATTGTCCAGCTTCATGAGCCCGGCCAGTTCCTCGCCCACCGCCACCGCCTCGGCGTATTTGCCGCTGCTGCCGGTTTCATCGCGCAGCGCGCAGAGCGTCAGGTGATGGCTCCAGTAGCGCCGCAGGAAGGCTTCGATCGCCGGGGGCAAGTCGGAGTGCCGCTCCAGCACGGCGCGCAGGTCCTCCAGCGCCGTGACCCGCGCCTGCTCGAGGCGCTCCTTGCCACGCTGCGCTTCGGCGGTACGCCGTTCGGCAAGCGCGACGCGGCGGCGGTGGTTCTCGATGAATTCGCGGAAATCCTGTTCGAGGGTTTCGAAGATCGCGATGTCTTCGTTGAACTCGGCCACCAGGCGATCGATGGTGCTCTCCACGCGCGTCAGCAGCTCGCGCTCCTGCGGGGCCTGGCCGGAATTGCCCTCGCAGGCTTCGGCCAGCGCGTTGAGCAGGCGTCGCGCGGGATGGGTCTTCTGCAGGAACATGCGCCGATCCAGCATCGCCACCTTGACGAAGGGCACGACCAGACGACCGATGAGCTGGCGAGAATCGGTATTGAAATCGCGCTCGTCGAGCAGGACGTCAAAAAGCATGCCGACCAGGTCGATGGAATCCTCATCGGATGCCGCCATGCGCGAGTCCGGACTCACGCCAAGTTTCTCCGCGCCCTTCATCAGCTCGCGCTTGATGTGCTGGGTGATGGAAGCGTCGGGATCCCTGACCGCTTCCTGCAGACCGCTCGGCATTTCGTTCTGAAACAGGCTCAGCACCGACAAGACCTCGTTGGCGCTCATTTGCGGGGCGGATTCCGCAACCGCCGAACCCGGGCCGATGCCCGGCTCGCCGCCGGGCGCCGAGCCTTCGGCAACCGATCGCATGCGGCGATAGCCGTTCAGCAGTTCGTGCAGGCTGGCGAAAATGCTGCGCTCGGCCGCGGACTCCGGCACCGGGACATAGCGTGGACCTGCGGCAGTCGATCCCCCCACCGGCGCGGAGGCATACCCACCGGAAGCCTCGACTCCAGGTGCATTGGGAGATTCCGACGCGCCGCCTTCCTCCCCCGCCGCCTCGCCCGGCTCATTCGGGCGCGCCGCGCTGCGCTGTATCTGCGGCATGCGCACGTAGGTCGGCTTGATCTCCGGCGCGATGCCCGCCTCCACCAGGGCGCGGTTGGTTTCGTTGTAGAACACCGCCAGCCCGCGCGCCATCTCGCGCTCGTACAGCTTGAACAGCAGCACCTTGATGCGGATCGAGATCTCGCAGGGCTGCATGGAATGCCGGAAGGCAAAGGCGAGGTGCGGCGGTGCGATCGGGTTGGCCTTCTCGTCCAGCTCGTCCAAGCCGGAAATCAGGCCAATCCGGTAGTTGATCTGGCCAAGCAGCGGTCCGAACTGCCGCGAGAGAGTGCTGGACACCATGCTGGCCCCGAGCTGCTCCTCGAGCTGTTCTTCCGACACCAGGCTGAGCTCCTGGGATTCGCTCAGGGTGCGCTGCAGGTCCACCTCCAGGGGCGCGCGCCGTTCCAGCGAAGCAAAAGCCGCTCCCAGATGTTCGCCGAAGCGCTGCTCGATCACCGGGCGCTGCTTGCGCAGCTCGCGCATGGCGTCGAAGTAGTTCTGGTTGCTGATCGAGCCGTCACCGCGCTGCACGAAGTCGAACAGGGTGTCGTCGGCCTTGTCGAGCACCTCGGACACGAGGCTGACCAGACGCTTGAGCGCACGGGTGCGGATCGACACCAGCATCGGATGCGGCTCCCCTCGGGCGCCGGCGCTGCGGGCATTGAGATCGATGACCTTGTCGGCAGGGAACGGTGCCGTCATAGTGAACTCTCCTGTTGCGGACACTGGGGGCCGTATCGGCCCCGCTCAGCGGATTGCTTCCAGCAACCCATCGCCCGAATTCCCCGGGAACGAGTATGCCGGATTCTACCGCCCGGGTTGTGAACCATGTGGCGATTCGCCCGCTGTCCGTCCGCTCCCGTCGGCCGTTTCTCGGATTCCCATGTCACCACACCCTCTGCTTTCCCAGCGACTCTCGGTTCCCTCGCGCCAACTCGGCCCTCCCGCCCCCACCCGCGATGCGCTGCACCGGATGCTCGAGGCGGCCCTGCGCGTGCCAGACCACGGCGGCATTGCGCCCTGGCGCGTGCTTGCGATCGAAGGCGAGCTGCGTCTGGCGCTGGGGGAATTCCTCGCCCGCCGCGCGCTCGAACTGAACCCGCAGGCGCCGCAGACCGCAATCGACAAGGACCGCCTGCGCTTTGCCCACGCCCCGCTCGTCCTCACCGTGGTGGCGCGCTTGCAGCAGCCTTCGCGGATCCCCGAGATAGAGCAGATCCTGAGCGCCGGCTGCGTCTGCTTCGCGCTCCTGCAGGCGGCACAGGAGCTGGGTTTCGGGGCGCAGTGGCTGACCGGCTGGGCGGCCTACGACGCGAAGGTCATGGCACACCTCGGGCTGGGCGGAAACGAGCGCATCGTGGGCTTCATCCACGTCGGCACCGTGCGCGAACCGGCGCGCGAGCGGCCACGACCCGATCCTGACGCCCATTTCTCGGTCTGGACCGGCGAATGCCACGCCTCCATCTGATCGACGCCAGCCTGTACGTCTTTCGCGCATGGCACTCGCTGCCGGAAGATCTCGCGGGTGCGGACGGCTGGCCGGTCAACGCGGTGCACGGCTTCGCCCGCTTCCTGCTCGACCTGCTGGAACGCGAGCGCCCTTCGCACGTCGCGGTGGCTTTCGACGAATCGCTGGAAAGCTCCTTCCGCAATGCGATCCATCCGGCCTACAAGGCCAACCGCGAGCCGGCACCGGAAAGCCTCAAACGCCAGTTCGCCCTGTGCCAGCAGTTTGCCGAGGCGCTCGGGCTGGCGGTGCTGAAGGATGCCCGCTATGAAGCCGATGATTTGATCGGCAGCCTGCTCGTGCGCCAGCGCGAGCGCGGCTTTGCCGGGGTGATCGTATCGGCCGACAAGGATCTTTCCCAACTGCTCGGCCCGAACGACCTGCAGTGGGATTACGCGCGCGATCTGCGCTGGGACGCGGCGGGCGTCAAGCAAAGATACGGCGTCCACCCGCACCAGATCGCGGATTTCCTCGGCCTGAGCGGCGATGCGGTCGACAACATTCCGGGCGTGCCGGGAATCGGGGCCAAGACCGCCGTGGCACTGCTGGAACACTTCGGCTCGCTCGACGCGCTTCTCGCGCGGGTGGAGGAACTGCCCTTCCTGCGCCTGCGCGGAGCCGCCTCGCACGCCGCGCGCCTGCGCGAGTTCGGAAATCAGGCCCGAATGTCGCGCAACTGGCGACGATCGCCCTGGACGCGCCGCTGCCCGAGGGCATCGACGACGCCGCGCGCGGGGCCGTGCAGGCAGCCCTGCTCGAAGGCTTTTTCGAACGCGCCCGGATCGGCCCCATGACCCGGCGGCGCGCACTGGCGCAGGCCGGGCCCGGAGGATCGGCGATTACTTGACCGCGCTGGGGTCGTCGGACTGGAAATTGGCGTCCATGCGCAGGATTCGCGTGCCTTCCAGCCGGTCCTTGCTCTTGAGCAGGCCGAAGCGGTCGTAATTGTCCTTCTGCTCGTTGGCGATCAGGTAAAGCGTGCTGCCGTCCAGCGTCGCCTCGCCCAGCTTCCCGAACTGCGGATTGTTGGCCTCGATCGGTCGGACTCCGACCACGGTATTGCCTTCCGGCGAAAGCGGCAGACGCAGGACGCGGGGCGGATTCATGCCGCTCTGCACGATCACCAGATCGTTGCCCAGCGTCCGCAGGGAACTGATGCCTTCCAGCGAGAGCTTCTCGGGAACCCGCACGTCGAAGGGCTGCGCCGTGGCAAGGGTGATACCGAGCACGCCGCGTTCGGGATCGGCCATGTAGAGGCGCTTGCCGTCGTCTGAAACCGCCAGCGAGGAGATCGAGCCGAGCTTGGGCGCGTGCAGGATGCGGCGGAACTGGTCGTCGCGCACCTGGTAGATGGCGCGGTTGACGCCGTCGGCGACGTAGACCTCGCCGTCCTTGCCCAGCGCGATCGAGGACAGGATGAACGCCTGCCCCGGCACCACCGGGGAAAGATAGCTCTTGAGGAACTTGCCGGTCTTGAGGTCGAACTTGAAGACCCCGGCGCGTCCCAGGTCGGACTCGGGCTTGTAGTTCCTGAAGTGCGGCACCGCGGTCGAGGCCACCCAGAGCACGCCACGCTGGGCATCGACCGCCAGATCGAATACCGCCCACATGCCGTTTTCGGCATCGGCGGCGGCAATCTGCGTCAGCTTTCCGCCCTCGCCCACGGCATAGACCTTGCCTTCGCGCGCGCTGCCGACCAGCAGCTGCTTGCGAGAGGCGTCGAAGGCCGCGCTTTCGAGCAGCAGGTCCTCGCGCGGCAGGGTATAGGCGAGCCTGGCCTCACCGAACGGCTTGCGGTTGAGGTCGAAGTTGTCGACAAGATAGTTCCACACCTCGGTATCCGCGATCTTGGCAAAGCGCGAGTCATTGCGGAGGTCGTAAGCGTAGCCGGCGTTCTGCTGATCGATCAGCAGGGTGTAGGCCTCGCTCTTGCGGTCTTCGCGCGCCAGGGTCACCGCCTTGTCCAGCTTGAAGGCGCCGATGTGCGGGCGCAGCGCGATGCGGCGGTCCAGCGCCGCAAGCTCGGCGGCCACATCGCCGGTCTGGCGGTAGTAGGCCACGAGCTGGGACAGGGTCTGAAGATCATCCACCGCGGCGATCTTGGCCTCGAGCTGTTGGGAAGAATCTGCCGCGCCGGCTTCCTGTGCCGATGCGGCAGTCGGCTGGGGCGCCTGCGCATGGGCCAGACCGAGCGAGGCGGCCAGCAGGGCGGAAACGAGGATCGGTTTCATGGGAATACCTTGATTTCTGGGGCGGCTTGGACCACCGGAAGCCGTGGAGGTTCCGGGAAAGCGGCGCGGTCGATCCGCAATCGGATCCGGGGGAGAATGCCGCATCTGCACTTGCCGCGGGGCGCGAACGATGGACCAAACCGAAACGCTTTTCAATGGCCGCTACCTGCGCATCCGCCGCCGCAGGCACTGGGAGTACGCCGAACGCACCAACGCCAGCGCCGCCGTCATCATCGTGGCGATCACGCCCGAGGACCGCCTGCTGCTGGTCGAACAGTTCCGCATCCCGGTCGATGCCCGCAGCATCGAGATGCCGGCCGGACTGGTCGGCGACCTCCAGGACGGCGAATCGGTGGAAACGGCGGCGCTGAGGGAACTGGAAGAGGAAACCGGCTGGCGCGCGGGCCGGATCGAGTACCTGATGGCCGGCCCGTCCTCCTCGGGCATGAGCAATGAAACCGTGGCCTTCGTGCGCGCCCTGGATCTGGTGCGCGTCGGCCCCGGCGGCGGCGACGAAACCGAGGACATCCGCGTGCACGAGGTGCCGCGCAGCGAGGCCGCAGCCTGGCTGGCGGCACGGATGCGCGAAGGCTATTCGATCGACCCCAAGCTCTACGCCGGGCTCTGGTTCATCGACCGCAATCCGGACGGCACGGCGGCCACGAACGCCCGCTGAGGGCTGCTGGAGCTGTCCCTTCCGGCGGGCCAGCGGCATCCCGCCCATGACTTCCGGCGCTTGCCGTGCTCTGGCGCCAGACCCGAGGATGCCGGCGCAGGCCGGAATCGGCCCGCACCCTTCCGGCCACCCCAAGCCTGCGCCCGGCCGTGCCCGCCGCTCCGTTCTTTCGCGTGGAACACGCCGTCGAACCATGCCCGCCCTCGCACCGATCGCCCTCCTCCTGTTCATGGCCGCGGCGCTCTGCGTCCTTCCGGCCCGGGCTGCGGGTCCCACGCTTGCGCTGGACGGGATCGCCGACGAGGACTTCTGGCGCGATGCGCAGGTGTTCGACGACTTCCACGTCACCGACCCCTACACCCTCGCCACGCCGACCCACGCCACCGTCGCGCGACTGGCAGCCCTTCCGGAAGGGCTGGCGGTGTCCTTCGTCTGCGAACAACCGACCGCCACGCCGCGCGTGCGCCCGCGCGCGGGGCGCGACACACAGGGCAACGCCGACCGGATCAACTTCGCGGTGGACTTCGACGGCGACGGGCGGCTGGCCTACAACTTCATGGTGACGCTGGGAAACGCCATCGGCGACGAGGTCATCAGCAACGAGTCGCGCTACAACCCGGACTGGGACGGCGTCTGGCAACACGCGGTCCACGACGACGGAGAACGCTGGTCGGTGGAGCTCCTGATCCCCTGGAGCGTGGCGGCGATGCGCGGGGAAGAATCCTCCGAGCGCCGGATCGCGGTGTATTTCGACCGGGTCATCGCCGCGCGCGGCGAGCGCAGCGCAACGCCTTCCGCCAGCTTCACCCGGCCGCGATTCGTTTCCGAATTCACCCCCATCCTCGTGGCGAGCCACCGCGCCAAGAGCCTTTTTTCCGTCGTGCCCTACGCCTCGGCGCAGCACGACCTGGTCGGCAACGCCAGCCATACGCGCGCAGGCGTGGACCTCTACTGGAAGCCATCCAGCCACTTCCAGCTCAACGCCGCGATCCATCCGGACTTCGGGCAAGTCGAGGCGGACGATCTGGTGGTCAATTTCGACGCCATCGAGGTGTTCTTCTCCGACAAGCGCCCGTTCTTCACCGAGAACCAGGGCATCTTCGAGGTGGAAACCCCCGGCAACGGCCGCCTGCTCTACACCCGCCGCATCGGCGCCGGCCGCGATGACGGACAGGGCACCTCGGACATCGATGCGGCGCTCAAACTGACCGGCAGCGCCGGCGGTTTCGACTATGGCACCCTGGCCGCGCTGGAATCCGATCACGCCGACGACCTGGGCCGCGCCTTCCTCGTGCAGCGGCTGGTGCGCGGCATCGGCCGCCTGACCCTGGGCTATACCGGAACCTGGGTCGATCGGCCCTTCCTCGACCGACGCGCGCAGGTACACGGCATCGATGCGGTGTGGCGCCCCGATCCGCGCTGGCTGGTGTCCGGGCAGGTGCTGGCCAGCGCCATCGATTCCGCCGGCAGCGAACGCGACGGACGCGGCGCCTGGCTGCGCGCCTCCTACTCGCCCGGCGCGCGCTGGCAGCACGCGCTGGAGTTGACCCACTTCGACCGCAACCTGGACTTCAACGACGCCGGCTACCAGCGCCGCGGCGATTACAACGAGCTGGAATGGAACACGACACTGCTGCTGGGCGACTTCCCGCAGCAGGACTGGCGGCGCAGCGTCACCTGGGAAATCGAGCCGCAGCTGCGTTACAACGACCGCGGCGACCGCCTGCCGCCGGAGCTGGAGATCGCCTCCACCGTCGCGCTGCGCAACGGCGGAATCTGGAACACCGAGCTTGCCCACACCTGGCGCGGATTCGACGACCTGATCTCGCGCGGAAACGGCCTGGTGCTGCAGGAATCGCGCTTCAAGGGCGCCTACAGCGCCTACGAATCACCGCGCCTGCGCCGCTGGCAGTTCCTCGCCGGTCTCTGGGTCGGACAGGAAGGCAACCACGGCCATGCCGCCCAGCCCGAACTGGCGCTGCGCTACTTCCCGCGAGACAACCTCGACCTGCATCTGCAGTTCGTTCCGACCTGGTCGCAGGACTGGCTGATCTGGCGCCAGGACAGCCTCTTCGCCAGCTACCGCAGCAGGCGCCAGTCGCTGAACTTCGATCTCAACTGGTTCCCCGGCGCGCGCCACGAGCTGCGCCTGAAAACCCAGTGGCTGGGCATCGAGGCCCACTCGCCGCAGCCCTACCGCATCGGCGAAGGCGGCAGGCTGGTGGAAAGCCGGGACGAGGTGGACGCATTCACCAGCAACAGCTTCGGCGTGCAGCTGCGCTACCGCTACGAATTCGCCGCGCAGCGCGAGCTGTATCTGGTCTACGCGCGCGGCGGTGACGAGCAGATGCGCTACGACGCACTTTCAGTGCGCGACCGCGACGGACTCGGCGGGCTGTTCGGAGACATCCTCGACCTGCGCGACGCCGAGCAGGTGCTGATGAAGCTGCGCTGGGCGTTCTGAACAGGCGATCGGCCCGGATGGCGGCTACAGCCGCGCCGCCAGGTCCGCCAGAACGATCGCGATCACGCCGACCCAGGCCGATGCCGCCAACAGCATCGCGCCATTGAGCCGCGCCAGCACCGAGCCGGGCCGCGCGAACGCAGCGCCCGCGCGCAGCGCCAGACCCGCCCCCAGCACCGCGAGCAGCAGCGCCGCACTGCGGCCCATCCAGCGCAGCGCTTGGGCCACGGCATCGGGCGCCGTTCCCGCAGGTTCGCCGCTGGTCTTTCCTGCGTTCGGCGGGGAGATTGCGGTTTCCGGCGACGGCAGCAGGACTTCGAAGCGCACGCGCAGATCGCCGACCGCGGGAAGGGTGCCTTCCGGCGTGCTGATCCACCAGCCGCCTTCGGCGCGGAACACCGCGGCGAGATTCTCCGGCAGATTCAACCGTGCGGGTGGGACGATGCGCCAATCGCCTTCCGCGAACGCGTCGTCTGCGCCTTCCTGCATGCTCGTGAAGCTCTGGCTGCGATAAGGCGGCGCGGGCGGATTGGCGTGGCCTTCCGGATGGCGGAATCGGCTCGAGTCGATGATCCGCTCGCTCCACACCTGCTGGTAGCCTTCGGCTTCGGAGACCACCTCGCTGCCCGGTTCGAGCGGGCTGTCGGTTTCCCGCCACTGCAGCATCTGCACCACGCGGCGCATCGCCAGTCCGTCCAGCGCCACGCCGAAAGCCTCGTCGTGCAGCCGCTGCACCTGCGCAGACGGAGGCGGCGCAATCGCGGGAGTCGGGTCATCCGGCACGGTCTCTGGCAGAGGCGCCTGGCGCAGCAGCGCAACCATCCAGACGAACGCCACCGCGAGCAGCATCGCGCCCAGCGCGAACATCAGCACGTCCGCGCGTCGCGCGCGGCCCGTTTCACGAGGACGCGCAGTCATGCCGATACCTCAGCGGTAGATCGCGGCCGGCGCGCCGACCGCGCCCTTGCCGACCGACTTCCAGCGCCCGTCGCTGCCAGCCTCGACCTCGCCGCTGCGCCGGTTCCACAGCACCACCTGCATGTTGCCCCAGGTGGAATCGGATTCCTTGACCGCATGACCCATGGATTCCAGTTCGGCCACCACATCGCCCGCAAGCGCACCCGGTTCGATCTGGATCTCGTCGGGCAGGTACTGATGGTGGTAACGCGGCCGGTCCGCCGCGGCCTGTGCGCTGCCGCCGTCCATCAGATCCATCAGGCCCAGCAGCACCATGGTGATGATGCGGCTGCCGCCGGGCGTGCCGATGGCGGCGGTGCGCTCGCCGTCGCTGAGGAAGGTCGGCGTCATCGAGGACAGCGGGCGCTTGCCCGGCGCGATTTCGTTGGCCTTGTCGCCAATCAGGCCGAAGGCGTTGGGCACGCCCGGCGCAGCGGAGAAGTCGTCCATCTCGTTGTTGAGCACGAAGCCCGTGCCCGGCACGACGAAGGCATTGCCGAAGGTGAGATTGACCGTCTGGGTCACCGCGATGAGGTTTCCCTCGGTATCCACGATGGAAAAGTGTGTCGTGTCCGGGCGCTCCTGCGCCGGCCCCACCGGCGGCAGCAGGCGGCTGGGCGTTGCCCGGTGCGGATGGATCGAAGCGCGCAGGCCCGCGGCGAAGTCCGGGCTCATCATGCGCGCCAGCGGCACATCGACGAAGTCCGGATCGCCGAGAAACTGGGCGCGATCGCGGTAGGCGCGGCGCATGGCTTCGACCACCAGATGGATGCGCACAGCCGGCCTCAGGGTCGGATAGTCGTAGCCGGAAAGGATGTTCAGCATCTCGGCCAGCGCCACGCCGCCGGACGAGGGCGGCGGCGCGGTGACGAGGCGGAAACCGCGGTGGGTGAAACGCAGCGGTTCGCGTTCGACCACCCGATACTGTGCCAGGTCTTCCAGCGTCCAGATGCCGCCCGCCCTGCGCACGCCGTCCACGAGGCGCCGCGCCATGCGTCCGGCATAGAAACCATCGCGTCCCTCGCGCGCTAGCCGCTCCAGGGTGCGCGCGTAATCGGGATTTTTCAGCACCTGCCCGGCTTCGACCGGTTTGCCGTTGCGCGAAAACAGCGCCCGCGCGCCGGGCGTACGAAACAGCACCTCGCTGCGCCACGGCAGCACCTGGGCGGTCTTGGCGTTCATCACCCAGCCCTCGCGCGCGAGGCGGATGGCCGGTTCCAGCGAGACGGAAAGCGGCACCTTGCCATAGCGTCCAGACAGGTGTGCCAGCCCCTCCGGCAGGCCCGGAATGGCGGCCGCCAGCGGGCCGTCGACCGAACTTTTCGGACGAACCTGGCCGTTTTCGTCCAGGTACATGTCGCGCGTGGCCGCCAGCGGCGCGCGCTCGCGTGCGTCGATGAACACCTCGCGATCGCCATCGGCCAGGTGCAGCAGCATCAGGCCGCCACCGCCCAGCCCGGAACTCTCCGGCTCGACCAGCCCCAGCGTGGCGCTTACCGCCACCGCGGCATCAAAGGCGTTGCCGCCCCTGGAAAGCACTTCCAGCCCCGCATCGGTGGCATAGGCGTTGGCGCTGGCGATGGCGGCCTGCCGGGGCAGCGTCTGCGCCTGCATCTGGCGCGCTTGCAGCGTGGCCGAAGCGGAAAGGAACAGGAGGAACAGGCCAAGCACGGCCGGGCGGAAAGGCATGATCTCGGAACTCCAGTTGCACGCGGCGCGCCTGCGAAACGGCGAAGGCGCGGGCGGAAAAATCGGATGGGCGCGGATCGCAGGCCGGCACCTGGGCCGCGCACCGGCAAGCGGAAATCGGCGTGCGATTTGCCGCGCCGGAATGGGCTGCGCCGCCGCGGCGGCGCAGCCGCATCAGGTCACTTGACCTCGTGGAACACCACGTTCGCGCCGCTCGGCTCGACCGCGGCCTTGACGCGCTCGATGTCCTGGCTGTTGCCGATGAAGAGCACGCGCACGTCCTTCATCGAACCGGCCTGAACGCCGGTGAAGGCGGACACGATCAGATCGGCCATCTTGCCGGAGGCCGGCGAGCCGAAGGCCAGCATGTTGCCGGGCAGCACGCCGCGCATCACCGCGCCGGCGACGTTGTCGGTCTGGCGCGTGTACTGTTCCGCGAAATCCGCCGCATCCTCGGCCGGCAGGTAGTACATGAACGGGCTGCTGCGGATGCCGTCCATGTGCTGCTTGGCCACGCTCACCAGATACAGCTTCCAGCCCTGAGTGTCGCCGGCCTGCGGGACCGCAAGCTGGACGGGGGCAGCGGCCTGCTGCGTCTGGGCCGCTTCCTCCTTGCCCTTCTGGTTGCAGCCGGCCAGGAACAGTGCGCCGGCAACGAGCGCGATGAAAGCAATCTTGTTTGTCATGTCGTTCACCTCAGGTCTTGATCTCTTCTGATTCCCCTGCGCCTGCCTCGGCCTGCGCACACTCATCCACTTCCCCACTTCTTCTTCAGCGCCGCCAGCACCGCCGCCGGCACGAAGCCCGAAACATCCCCGCCCAGCCGGGCGATTTCGCGCACCAGCGAGGAGGAGATGAATCCGTATTTTTCCGCCGGCGTAAGGAACAGCGTTTCCACATCGGGAATCAGGTGCCGGTTCATGCTGGCGAGCTGGAATTCGTACTCGAAGTCGGACACCGCGCGCAGGCCGCGCAGCAGCACGCCGGCGCCCACTTCCGTGACGAACTTCGCCAGCAGGGTGGAAAAACCGCGCACTTCCACATTCGGGACGTCCGCAAGCCCCAGGCGCGCCAGCTCGATGCGTTCTCCCAGCGTGAATCCCGGGCCCTTGGAAGGGCTTTCGGCCACGCCCACGATGATCTTCTCGAACAGCGGCGCGGCTCGCGCCACCAGGTCGATGTGCCCGTTGGTGATGGGATCGAAGGTGCCCGGATAGAGCGCGATGCGGTGCCTGGCTGGACTCATGTCGTCGGTGGCGTCTGTTCGCCTGGGGATGGGGCGAGTGTAACAGCCACATCGCACGTCGCGGACCTGTCCTGCGGAGCAAACAGGAAGCTGCGCGTGTCGCGGGTATTCCCCTGCCGGCGCGGTTCCCGGCCCGGCAGGCTCGGCACCGGGCCATCGCTGGCGGTTTCCACATAGACCCACGCCTCCGGTGCCAGCCACGGGGCAAGCCGGTCCAGCACCGCCTGGTGCAACCCGGCGGCAAACGGCGGATCGACGAAAACCAGATCGAAGCGCCGATCGGCAGCGCGCCCCAGCCAGACCAGCGCGTCTTCGCCGAGGATCTCGACGCGATCGGCACCAAGCCGTGTCGCCGCAGCCCGCAGCGCGGCCAGTGCGCGCGGGTCGCGTTCGATCATCACCACCTCGGCCGCACCGCGCGAGGCGGCCTCGAAGCCGAGCGCGCCGCTGCCCGCGAACAGATCCAGACAGCGCGCACCGGCAACGCGGCCCTGCAGCCAGTTGAACAGGGTTTCGCGCACCCGGTCCGGGCTCGGGCGCAGCCCTTCGACCGAAGGCACTTCCAGTCGGGTGCCGCGCCAGCGGCCGGCGATGATTCGCACCTTGCTCGCGTTCTGGGCCGCATGGCCCGCGCCATTCCGAGCGCGCCTCACGCCAAGGCTCCGCGCGCGGGGCGTGCTTCATCGGGGGGAAGGAGGGCGAGTGCTACCATGGGCGTCATTTTCCGACACATCTTCCTCCGGATGTTCAAGTTCTTCCGAAAAAAAACCACCGAACCCGCTGGCACTGCGCCCGCGCCGGTCGAGACCGCGCCTGAAAGCACCGCCGATGCCGCCATCCACACCCCGATTGCGGTACTGAATGAGGCCGCGGGCTCGGCTCCCCCACCCGAGCCATCACCCGAACCCGCACAGGCCAGCTGGCGCGAACGCCTGCGCAACAGCGGCTTCGCCAAGGGCTTTTCCTCGCTGTTCTCGCGCACCGTCCAGCTGGACGAAGATTTTCTCGAAGAAATCGAAACCTGCCTCCTGACCGCCGACGTCGGCGTTTCAGCCACCACGATCATCGTCGAAGACCTGCGCCAGCGCATGGACCGGGGCGAGTTCTCCGACGCGCGCGGCCTGCTCAACGCGCTGCGCGGCGAGCTGATCGCCCTGCTGGTGCCGGTGTCCGAACCGATCAACATCTACACGGGCGCCAAACCCTTCGTGATCCTCACCGTAGGGGTGAACGGCGTCGGCAAGACCACCACCATCGGCAAGCTGGCGCGGCGCTATCTCGATGAGCGCAAGCAGGTGATGCTGGCCGCCGGCGACACCTTCCGCGCCGCCGCCGTGGAGCAGTTGCGGACCTGGGGCGAGCGCAACGGGGTACACGTCGTGGCCCAGTCCAGCGGCGCCGATCCCGCCTCGGTGGTCTTCGACGCCCTGCAGACGGCACGCGCGCGAGGTACCGACCTTCTCATCGCCGACACCGCCGGGCGCCTGCACACCCAGCAGGGCCTGATGGACGAGCTGGGCAAGGTGCGCCGCGTGCTGGCCAAACTCGACCCCACCGCGCCGCACGAGGTGCTGCAGGTGATCGATGGCACCACCGGCCAGAACGCCATCAACCAGGTGCGCCAGTTCCAGAAGGCCGCCGGCGTCAGCGGCCTGATCGTCACCAAGCTCGACGGCAGCGCCAAGGGCGGGGTGATCTTCGCGCTGGCGCGAGAGTTCGGCCTGCCGATCCGCTTCGTCGGACTGGGCGAAGGCGTGCACGACCTGCGCGCCTTCGACCCCTACGCCTTCGTCGATGCCCTCCTTCCCGAATCGCTCGCCACGCGCTGACCCGGCCCCGAAACGGTCGGGCCACCGCTGGCTGCTGATCCTGCTCCTGCCGGGGCTGGTGATCGCTGCGGCCCTGGGCCTGCGCGCACTGCTGCATCCTGACCGCATCAGCGCCTTCCTGCTGCACCAGACGCAGATGTCCACCGGGTTGGAACTGACGCTGGAGCGCCCCGCCGACGTGGGCCTGTGGCCCGACCTTCACATCCAGCTCACCGGCCTTGTCGCGCGCGAGCCCGGAGCGGCAAGGCCGCTGCTGCGCGCCGCGCGGGTCGAAGCCGCCCTGCCCTGGTCGATGCTGGGGCGGCAGGACCTCCGCCTGCTCGGCCTGCGGGTGATTTCACCGCGCCTGGACCTCGCCGCGCTGCAGTCCTTCCTCGACCAGAGCGACGACATGGGCCCGCCCGCGCCGCTGCGCATTCCTGCGCTCGACGCGCCGCTGGAAGTGCGCGACGGGCGCATCCAGGACAAGGACTGGGCGCTGGAGGACTTCGACCTCACCCTGCCGGCGCTGCGCGAAGGACAGCCGGCCCGGCTTGCGGTATCGGCCCGACTGGTGACCGGCGCCACCGCTCCGGAGTCGCCCCCGCACCTCGCCGCACAGCTCCGGGCCATTCCCCGCACCGACGGTACATCGTTGCAGCTAGACCGGATCACGATGGACCTGGCCTTCGACGCCCTGCCCGAATGGCGCCCGCACCTCGAGGGCGCGCTCGTCTGGAACCGCGCAGGAAGTCTGCATTTCAACCTCACTTCCCGCCTGCTTTCCTGGCCCGAATCCTGGCCCGTGCTGCCGCTGCCCGCACCACCCGATGCCCCCGTGGATATCGCGCTGGCCTACGCCGGCGACAGTGCACTGACCGGCCTTGTCGCATTTTCCCTGCTGCGCGGAGAAGAGGGCCTGCGCGGCACGGCCACGCTCCACGACACCCTGGCATGGATCGGCAAACCACAGATCAGCCCACTGCCGCCGGCCACCGCCGAAATCACCCTGCCGCGGATGGAGCACGAAGGCCTGCGCGCCAGCGGTGTGCGCCTGCACCTTGCCCCCGACGCGCCCGAGGAAACCGGGCATTGAGCGCGCAGCATGCGGGCCGCGCGGTAGTTGCCGCCCCGACCAGAATGCAGTCGTTTTCCGTGCGACTGCTCGACTGGTTTGCCCGCGAAGGGCGCCACGACCTGCCCTGGCAGCATCCACGCAGCGCCTATCGGGTGTGGCTGTCGGAAATCATGCTGCAGCAGACCCGGGTGCAGACGGTCATCCCGTACTTCGCGCGATTCGTCGCCGCCCTGCCCGACCTTCCCGCGCTCGCGCGCGCCGGCTCCGACGAGGTGATGGCGCTGTGGTCGGGCCTGGGCTACTACGCCCGCGCCCGCCACCTGCACGCCGCGGCAAAACAGTGCGTGGCGCACCACGGCGGCGAGCTTCCGGACGACTTCGACGCGCTCCTGGCCCTGCCCGGCATCGGCCGCTCCACCGCCGGCGCGATCCTCTCGCAGGCCCACGGCCTGAAGTTCCCCATCCTCGACGGCAACGTCCGGCGCGTGCTCGCACGCTGGCGCGGCATCGAAGGCTGGCCAGGCGCTGCGGCGATCGAACGCGAGCTGTGGCAGCTCGCGCAGTCACTGCTTCCGGACGAGCACCTGCCCGACTACGCGCAGGGATTGATGGACCTCGGCGCCACCGTCTGCACCCGCGCCGACCCGGACTGCGCGCGCTGCCCGCTGCGCGCCGACTGCGTCGCGCTCCGCTCGCTCCGCACCGCCGAACTGCCCGCATCCCGGCCCGGCAAACCCCTTCCGCGCCGCGCCTGCGTCATGCTCGTGGCCGTCGACGGGGAAGGCCGCGTGCTGCTGCAGAAGCGCGAAGCGCCGGGCGTCTGGAACGGGCTGTGGAGCCTGCCCGAAGCGCCCGATGCCGCGGTGCTCGACGTCTTCATCCGGCAGCACCTGCACGCGCCGAACGCCGCGCGGGCACTGCCGGCCTTCGAGCACGTCTTCAGCCACTACCGCCTCGCCATCCAGCCGCAGCGCCGCGACGGCGTGGCGCCGCGCCCGCGCGTGGCCGAATCCGGCCCCGAGCTGCGCTGGGCCGCGCCTGGCGAGTGACCCGGCATCGGCCTGCCTGCGCCGGTGCGCAAACTTCTTCTCTCCAGCCTCCGCGCTGAATCTCCCTTGTCTGCAAAGGAATTCCCATGACCCGCACCGTGTTCTGCACCAAGCACCGGAAGGAAGCCGAAGCCCTCGACTTCGCCCCCTGGCCCGGCCCTCTGGGCCAACGCGTCCTCGACCACATCGGCAAACCCGCCTGGGGCGAGTGGCTCGCCCACCAGACCATGCTCATCAACGAATACCGGCTTACCCCGCGCGACCCCAAGGCGCGCGCCTTCCTGCAGGCGGAAATGGAGAAATTCCTGTTCGGCGAGGGCGCGCAGAAGCCCTCCGGCTACGTGGCACCGGAAGGCTGAGCGAATTGTGGCGGTGCGGCACCCTCCGCACGCGCGCCCATGCCACACTGCCGACCCTGCCCCGCCGAGGAAATCCCCGTGTCCACCGCCTACTGGTGCATCCTGATCGCCGCCCTGCTGCCCTACGTCTGGGTCGCCATCGCCAAGTCCGGCGCGCCCGGCTACAACAACAAGGATCCGCGCGGCTGGATCGCGAAACAGGACAGCTACCGCGTGCGCAACGCCCACGCCGCGCATCTCAATGCGTTCGAGGCCTTCGCTCCGTTCGCCGCGGCGGTGCTGATGGCCCAGTTCGCCGGCGTGGACCACGCCCTGATCACCCGGCTCGCTCTGGCCTTCATCGCCTGCCGCGTGCTGCACGGCGTGTTCTACCTGGCCTCGATTCCGGTGATGCGCAGCCTCGTCTGGTTCGGCGGCATCGGCTGCGTGCTGGCGCTGATGGCGCAGGCGGCGCTGAAGGCCGGCGGCTGACGACGGAAAACAGCCCCGGCGCAATCCTTGTTGCGGATGCGTCGGGCTGCAAGATCGCGGCGGCTTCCGGCTAGAATGATGCAATGCACAAGAACACGATCATCGCCGCGGCGTTCTACCACTTCGCCACCCTGCCCGACTTCGCCGACAAGCGTCCTGCGCTGGAAGCGCTGTGCGCCCGGCGGCAGGTGCTGGGGACGATCCTGCTCGCCGCCGAGGGCGTCAACGGCACCATCGCCGGCGCGCCGGAGGATGTGCGCGCGGTGCTCGACTGGCTGCGCGCCGATCCGCGCCTGGCGGCGCTGGAACACAAGGAATCCCCGGCCGATCGCGCGCCCTTCCACCGCATGAAGGTGCGGCTCAAGCGCGAGATCGTGACGCTCGGCGTGCCGGGGCTGGACCCCGCATCCAACGCGGGAACCTACGTCGAGCCGACCGACTGGAACGCCCTCCTTGCCGATCCGGACCTGGTGCTGATCGACACCCGCAACGACTACGAGGTCGCGATCGGAACCTTCGAGGGCGCGATCGATCCGGGCACGCGCAGCTTCCGCGAGCTGCCGGCATGGCTCGACGCGCATCCGGAACTGGCCGGCCGCAAGGTCGCCATGTTCTGCACCGGCGGCATACGCTGCGAGAAGTCGACCGCGCTGCTGCGCTCGCGCGGCTTCGGCGAGGTGTTTCACCTCAAGGGCGGCATCCTGAAGTATCTGGAAACCGTGCCGGCGCAGGAAAGCCGCTGGCAGGGCGAGTGCTTCGTTTTCGACGAGCGCGTCTCGGTCGGCCACGGACTCGTGCAGGGATCGCATACCCTTTGCCGCAGCTGTCGCCACCCGCTCTCGCCCGAGGACCGCGCCTCTGCGCTGTACGAGGAAGGCGTGTGCTGCCCGCGCTGCCACGATCCTCTCGATGACGAACGCCGCGCGCGACTGGCCGAACGCCAGCGCCAGGTTGCTCTGGCAGAGGACCGCGGCCAGCGCCACGTCGGCGCGCGAATGCACCCGCCCTCGCATCCGCCACCGCCCCGGCCGTCTCGCTGAACCCGCGCGGCGACATCCGATCGCCCTCCGCTTCCCGCCCAGGATTCCCCACCTCCATGAAGAAAATCATCTTCGCGGCGCTCGCGCTGATGCCCGCTGCCGCCTGTTCCTCGGCATCCGCCGCTCCTGCCGACGCTACCCGGCTCGATGCCCTGCTGGTGACCGCAAGTCCGGTCGATGCGCCCTCCTCGCGCGCCATGCGTTCGGTGCAGGTGCTCGAACGCCGCGACATCGAGCGCAGCGGCGCCACCAACCTCGCCGACCTGCTCGCCCGCCAGCCGGGCCTGAGCATCCAGCGCCGCGGCGCGCCGGGCGTGCAGGCCGACCTCGGCATCCGCGGCAGCAATTTCGAGCAAACCCTGATCCTGCTCGACGGCGTGCCTATCCAGAACGCCCAGACCGGCCACCACAATCTCGATCTCCCGGTGCCGCTGTCGCACATCGAGCGCATCGAGATCGTCCGCGGCCCGGGCGCGATCCAGTACGGCGGTAGCGCCACCGGCGGAGTCATCAACCTCATCACGCGCGAAGCGACCGGCACCGAAGGCAGCGTGGAAGCCGGCTTCGGTTCCAACAGCACCCGCCAGCTCGGCGCGCGCATTGCCGGCGCGGGGAAGCTGGGCGCGCACGGACTTTCCTTCGGCGCGCTCGATAGCGACGGCGACGACCGCTCCGGACCGAGCGATGCGCGCGTGCGCCAGGCGCTCTATACCGGCGCGCGCGCGGGCGAGGCCGGGCGCGTCTTCTGGGGCGCGGGCGCACTGGAGAAGGATTTCGGCGCGTGGGGCTTCTACAGCGCCGAATATCCCGACGCGCGCGAGCGCACCGAAGGCCGGCTGGCCTGGCTCGGCGGCGAAGCCCGGGCCGGCGCGTGGCGGCTGCACGCGCGCGCGCACTTCGACCGCCACGAGGACTGGTTCCTGACCCGGATCGGCACGCGCGACTACATCAACGAGCACCTCACCCGCGCCCGTGGAATCCTCGCCGACGCGCAGCGCGAAGACGCCAGCGGCACCACCGCGATGGGCGTGCAGTTGCGCAAGGACCACCTGCGTTCCAACGCGCTGAAGAACCACGAGCGCGACTTCTCCTCGTTCTGGCTGCTGCGCCAGCAGCAGTTGGGGGCCAACAGCCGCGCCGAGTTCAGCCTGAGCCGCGCCCACCACTCCGGGCAGGGCTCGTACTGGCTGCCGGGCCTGGCGTTCTCGCACGACTTCAGCGACGCCTGGCGCGGCTACGCCGCGGCCGCCCGTTCGGCGCGCGCGCCCTCCTACACCGAGCTGTACCTGACCACCGCCGCCAACCGCGGCAGCGCCGCGCTGCGACCGGAGCTTTCCGACCACGCCGAACTGGGAATCGAAGGCCGCGCCGGCGAGCACCGCCTGAACCTCGCCCTGCACGAGCGCCTCACCCGCGACCTGATCGACTGGGTCCGCGCGCCGGGCACCGCGACCTGGATCGCACGCAACGTGGACGAGCACCGCGCGCGCGGCCTGGAGGCGGGCTGGCGCTGGACACCGGCAGCCATTCACTGGCTGGAAAGCGCCGGACTGGGCTACGAGCACCTGCGGGTGCGCGTCGATGGTCTGGGCAACGAAGTGAAGTACGCCACCCGCGTTCCGACCCGAACCTGGTCCGCCGATGCTCGCATGAACCTCGGCGCGGGCTTTGCGCTGGACGTCGACCTGCGCCGCCCGCGCCTTCCGGGCCAGCCCACGGCCACGCTGGCAAACGCGCGGCTGGGCTGGCAGGGCGAAACCCTGCGCGCCCACATCGCAGTGCAGAACCTCCTGGACCGCGAGGTCATCGAGACCGGCTTTGCGCCGATCCCCGGCCGCTGGCTGACTCTCGGCGTGGCCGCGGACTGGCGCTGATTCAGGCCGCCACCACCTCGTCGCGGTGCGCACGACGCGCGCTCACCGCGGCGTCCAGGCGTTCCAGCACGGCGACCGAATCCTCCCAGCCGATGCAGCCGTCGGTGATGCTCTGCCCGTAGGTGAGCGCGCGCCCGGGGATCACGTCCTGACGGCCTGCGACGAGGTGGCTTTCCACCATCACGCCCAGGATGCGGCGCTCGCCGGCCTCCATCTGGCGCGCGATGTCCTCGATCACGCGTGGCTGGTTCTCGGGCTTCTTGGCGCTGTTCGCATGGCTGGCGTCGATCATCAGTCGCGGCGCGAGGCCCGCCATCTCCAGCGCCGCGGCTGCCTCGGCCACGCTGGCGGCGTCGTGGTTGGGCGCCTTGCCGCCGCGCAGGATCACATGGCAATCGCCATTGCCCATCGTCGCGGCGATGGCGCTGCGCCCGTCCTTGGTGACGGCCAGGAAATGGTGCGGATGCGCCGCGGCCTGCACCGCGTCGATCGCGATGCGCACGTTGCCGTCGGTGCCGTTCTTGAAGCCGACCGGACACGACAGGCCCGAGACCATCTCGCGGTGCACCTGGCTCTCGGTGGTGCGCGCGCCGATCGCGCCCCAGGCCACGAGGTCGTTGATGAACTGCGGCGTGGTCATGTCGAGAAACTCGGTGCCGGCCGGCAGGCCCAGCGCGCTGATGTCGCGCAGCAGCCGGCGCGCGAGCACCAGTCCTTCGTCGATGCGGCAGCTCCCGTCGATGCGCGGATCGTTGATCAGACCTTTCCAGCCCACCGTGGTGCGCGGCTTCTCGAAGTACACCCGCATCACGATCTCCAGCGTATCGGCGAAGCGCTCGCGCTCGCGCGCCAGGCGCCGGGCGTACTCCATCGCCGCCTCCGGATCGTGGATCGAGCAGGGGCCGATCACCACCGCAAGGCGATCGTCGGCACCGTGCAGGATTTCGTGCAGGGCGCGGCGCGACTGGCGCACGGTGCGCGAGGACACCGCATCGCAGGGCACCTCGGCCATCAGTTCGGCGGGCGTGGGGAGGGCGCGGATCTCGCGGATGCGAAGGTCGTCGGTGGACGGGTTCATCTCAAGGCTCCTGGTGGGGGCCAGTCCCGGCGGCAACAAAAAAACCGCCAGGGGGCTGGCGGCTTCGGGGGGTTCGTTTGCGTGATTTTTCAGTACACGCGAACGCCACGCGGCGCCAGCCCTTGGGGCGAGCGGTAATACCAATAGCGGCGTGCGGCGGCGTTCATGGGTGCATGTGATAGCACAGCCTTCACGCGAACGGAAGCCGGGTGTGCCGGTTTTCCTGCCTGCGTAGAATCCCGCCATGACCGCACACCGCCCCTCGATCCAGCGCTACTTCCTCTCCGGCGTGATCACCCTGCTGCCGCTGTGGCTGACGGTGATCGTGTTCCGCTTCGTGTTCGGCCTGCTCTCGGACGTGAGCCGGCCGTGGGTCACGCCGCTGCTGGCGCGTCTGGCCGAACAGTACCCGGTGACGCTGGGCTGGATGGCCGCGCCCTGGGTGCAGACCGCGCTGGCGCTGATCGCCACCCTCGGCGCCATCATCGCGGTGGGCGTGATGGCGCACCGCGTGCTGGGCCAGCGCCTGCTGCGCTGGTTCGAGGCCTTCGTGCAGCGCATCCCGCTGGCCAACCTGATCTACGGCGCGGTGCGCAAGCTGATCGACATCCTGCAAACCCAGCCCGAGGGCGCGCAGCGCGTGGTCCTGATCGACTTCCCGCACCGTGACATGAAGGCCGTGGGCTTCGTCACCCGACTGCTGACCGAGGAAGGCAGCGGCCGCGAACTGGCCGCGGTATACGTGCCCACCACGCCCAATCCAACGTCGGGTTATCTGGAAGTGGTGCCGGTGGAAAACCTCACCCCCACGGACTGGAGCGTGGACCAGGCGATGAGCTTCATCATCTCCGGCGGCGCGGTCAGCCCGGAGAGCGTGCCGTTCACGCGCCGCGGGGACAGGCGCGAGGATGACGTAAACTCCCGGCCACGCTGATTTTCCACTGCCATGCCCAGCCATCCGGCACCGCAGCGCGAGCACACGCGGGCCGCCTATCCACTTCGACAAGGACACCTGCCGACATGAAATCCGTGCTTATGCCTGCCGCGCTTGTACTCATGCTTGCAGCTGGCTCCGACGCTGATGCCGGATCGGTTCCGGAACTCACCTACCGCGGAGGTCACACCTCGCTCGGCAACACGCTCGGCGTCGCGGGGCTGGATACCGGCGATGTGGCAGGGGATGGGGGCACCGACATACTGGTCACAGGCACCCAGAGCATGGGCGGTGGTCCCGGCCGATTCACGCTGCTGCGCCACGACCCGCGCCCACCCGCCGGCTATCGCCAGATCGCCTTCAGCGGAAATCTCGAGACCGGCATGCTCGCCGCACGCCTGCTGGACCTCGATGGTGACGGCGTCCATGAAATCGTCATCGGGCTGGACGACGGCAGCGTGCATGTGTTCCGTGGCCACGCGCTTGAACCGGTAGCAACACTGTCGCTCTCCACCGATCCATCGTATTTCCGCGTCATGCAGTTCGAGCTGGCAGATGCCGACAATGACGGATCCACAGACTTGGTCGTACTCACCGATAGCGAGATCGCGCTGTTCGAGCCGGCCACGCTGCAGCCGCGCGGCAGCGTAAGTCATGGGGCACCGCTCAACTTCCTCCAGGAAATGGCCATTGGCAACGTCGATGCAAACAACGGCGTAGAAGTTGTACTCAACTCGGGCGAGGTCCTGCGGCTGTCGCGCAACGGTGCAGACCTCGAGAAGACGGTGCTATGGCAGTACCCGGCAGGGCCGTTCGGCGAGAGGATCGGACTGGTCGATTTCGACGGCGATGGCATGCTGGAGCTGGTTTCGGTATCTGACTACCTCACCACCTTTGACCTCGATATCCCGGCTCCAAAATGGCAGACGGATCACTTGGACAGATTGGGAGCCCTGTCACTTGCGGACGTCAACGGCGACGGCATCCTTGACGCCATCATTGGCGATAGCCTGTGGCATGAAGTGCAGGCGATCGATCTGACCACGCGCGAGTCCTTGTGGACCGTTACGCACCAAGAGGCTGGCACCGGGCGCATACGCGTTGCAGACATCGATCACGACGGTGCGCCAGACCTCCTTTTCACGGCCGGCTACTACAGTTCCGGCCCGGACTATCTGTTCGCCTACAGTGTTCCTTCCCTGAGCCTGAAGTGGAAAACCCGGCACGAGGATGGGCCCTTCAAGGCCGTTGCACTGCAGACGAATCCAGGCGGCACGTCGATCACCCGCGTCGCCTTCGCATCGTCCAGGGGCGACGGCGGATACGGCGACGGAACAGTCCACCAGTGGGACCCGGCTTCCCTGCAGCCACTGGGCAATACGGCACCTGGCGCTTTCGAAAACACCACTTGGGCAGGGCTGAATGCATTGGCCTATTCCCCGGGTCAAGAATCGAAATTGCTGGTTGGAACGGACAACATATACCGCGCCGCAATCTATTCGCTCGATGTAGACACGTGCGATGTAACACACTCATTCATCTACGAAAACGACTCAAAAATGACATCGCTGGGATCGGTCGACGCGGACGGCGACGGACAGCACGAGATCGCGGCTGGCTCTGGCGACGGCTACGTGTACCTGCTGGACCGCTCCAGCGGGGCGCAACTCTGGAGATCGATCAACCTCAACAGAAGCGTCTTCGGGCTTTCCATTGCAGACGTGAGCGGTGATGGCCTGGAGGACATCGTGGCGACGACCGGCGCTCCGTTTTACGCCGGCTTCCTGTTCCAGTTCACGGGAACCGGACACACGCAGTGGCAGTCCAACGAATCCAATTACACATCCATCACCACCTTCGACCTGGACGGCGACGGCCGAGCGGAGGTTCTGGCCGGAACAGACCAGGGGCTGGTCCGCATGCTGGACGGCCCATCACACGCGGAGCTGGGATCACTCCAGGTCGGCGCGGCACCCGTCGCGGCGCTGCGCGCGTTTCGTGACCCACTCAGCGCCCGCCTGCGGCTGGCGAGCCTGGTGGACGATCAGCTGCGCGTCCACGACGTCGCTTCCGGAGCCCTGATCGCGGTAGCGCCCCACACGCTACAGGAGGCTTACGCACTGGAGGTGGCGGATGTCGAAGGACGCGGGCGCCGAACCGACTTCTTCGTAGGCACCGAGAGTGTCTTCCGGGTCTACTGCCTGGAAGCTGACACGTCCGACGACATCCGTATCTTCGCCCACGGATTCGACGACCCCGCCTGCAGCGCGTATTCCACGATGCCTGCCGTGCACTAGTGCGGAGCGCTACGGGTCAGACTCCGTATCAAGTCCGGAACAGGCTCCACGCGACCGGCGTTGCGACATGTTGATCCCCCTCACCGTCGCGGGGTGCAGCCACGGCCTATCGCGGCTCGGCCTCCTTCACGTAGCGGTCGAACCAGGCGAGCATTTCGGCGACGAAGTGTTCGTTGGATTCGCGCGCGGCGTACCAGTGCGGCTCGAACGGCAGCATCACCAGGCGCGCGGTGCCGCCCAGGCCACGCACGGCCTGGAACAGGCGCGGGGACTGGGTGGGTTCGGTGCCGGGGTTGGCGTCGTCGATGCCGTGCACGATCAGAATCGGCTCGTTGATCTTGTCGGCGTGGAAGAAGCTCGATGCCTCGTCATAGGCCTTGGGCGCGGCCCAGAAGGAGCGCCGCTCGTTCTGGAAACCGAAGGGCGTCAGGGTCTTGTTGTAGCCGCCGCTGCTGGCGACGCCGGCGCGGAAAAGGTCGGTGTGGGCCAGCAGGTTGGCGGTCATCAGCGCGCCGTGGCTGTGGCCGGTGACGCCGATGCGCGCAGGATCGACCACGCCCAGCTCCACCGCCTTGTTCACCGCGGCCTCGGCATTCATCACCAGCTGTTCGAGGTAGGTGTCGTAGGCGTTCTTCGGATCGCCCACGATCGGGAAGGCGGCGTTGTCGATGATCGCGTAGCCGGCCAGCAGCAGCAGGCGATAGTTCGACAGGCGGGTGAAGGTCTGCTCGGAACCGCGCACCTGGCCGGCCTGCGAGGGATCGGCGAAGTCCATCGGATAGGCGTAGAGGATCGCCGGTACGCGCGTGCCCTCGACGTAGCCCGGCGGGGTGTAGAGGGTGAAGGACAGCGGCACGCCGTCCTTGCGGGTGTAGGTGACCAGGCGCTTCCGGATCTTTCGCACTTCCGGGGTGGGGTCGGGGAAATTCGTCACCGCCTGCGCGCTGGAGGCGAACGCGGCCTCGCCCTCGGCCGCATCGGTTCGCGCCTCGCCGAGCGTGCGGCGCCAGGCATTGGGCGGATCGGAAGGCGACTCGCGCCAGGTCAGGAAGCTGCCCGGATCATTGGTGAATCCCAGCAGGCGCTCGTAGGCATCGGGCGCGCTGCGGAACAGGCGTTCGGTCTTGCCGCTGGCCAGATCATAGCGGTCGAGGAAGGGACGATCGCCCTGCGGAGAGGCGCCCATGCCGGACAGGAACAGCGCACCCCCCTCTTCACGCAGCACGCTGGCCCCGTTGGCCAGGCTACGGCTCTGCGGATTGCCGGGATGGGCGTAGCGTTCGTCCAGCGAAAGATCCCAGAGCACGCGGGCGGCACTGCGCGGCTTGTCGACATCGATCAGCGAAATCGTGAACCAGCTCCGGTTTGCGTCGTATTGGGCGAGCAGCGCGCGCGCGCCCTTCTCGAACCACGACAGCCCGGCGAAACGCTGCGCGGTGCGGGCGATTTCCGCCGGCTTGCCGGTGAACGGCGCGGCCCACAGCAGCACCCGGTCGCGCTCGGGCACGGTGTTTTTCCAATCGCCGCCGTCCAGCGCCTCGGCATACACCAGGCTTGCGGGCGCATTGGCGCGCCATTCGAAATCGCGCGGTCCGATCGGCACGCCGCGCACCGGCACGCTTTCGGCTGCGGGCAGGCTGGCGACGGTGTGGCGCTGGCCGCTGTCGACATCGAGCACTTCGACATCGTGCGCAAAGCGCTGCCAGGTCACGACGTAGGAATACGGGCGCTTGAGCACGTCCATTCGCACATGGCGACCATCGGGTGCAGGATCGATCTCGCCGATCACCGCCGGCGCCCCGATGCGCTTCACCGCGCCGTTGCCTGCATCCACCAGCGCGATCTGCGCGGTGGCGTAGTGGTCGAACAGCGCCTCGTCCTCGGGGCCGGTCAACGTGTCGCGCGCCTCGTAGGTGCTGCTTTCTCCGCCACCCTCGGTCGCATCCTTGATTTCCGGACCGGGGGGCACGGCGGCCTTCTGCGGCGCGGGGTCGAGGTTTTCCGGCACCGCCTTCACCACGAGCGCATTGCGCGCGCCCAGCCAGTGGATCTCGCTTTCCAGGATCGGGTTGACCTGCAGCCCGTCCACGCGCCGGGTCGAGCCGTCCTCGACCTTGCCCAGCCAAAGCTCCACGCCCGCGTCGGTCGTATTGGTGAAGGCGAATCGGCGCCCGTCCGGCGACCAGGTCGGCCAGCCGGGGCAAGCGCCGGGCGGCAGCGCCACTGGCGTTTCCCGGCTCGTGGCCACGTTCATGAGCGTGAAACCTTCCAGACAGCTGCGGATGCCGTAACCGCTGGACATGTCGTGTCGCGCATGGATGCGCGGCTCCACGCGCACGCCGGCGAGCTTGAGGTAGGGTTCGGCAACGCGCGCGATCGAAGGAAACTGCGCCTGCTGCACGATCAGCAGGGTGGTGCCGGTCGGATCCAGGTCCGGTACCGGCGGCAGCGGCGCGCGCATCACGCCCAGGAGCGGCTCGGGCGGCTGCTGGTACTGCGCGTTCGCACCGAACGCCGCCAGTGCAAGAGAAAAGGCGGAAAGGAAGGCAGGCAGCGGCTTCATGGCGACTCCGGGCAGGAACGAACCCGAAGCCTAGCGCAGCGCGACGACCGGCGTACCGTGCCGGGCGTCATCCCCGCGTGACGGAATCAGTCCTCGTGACCGTGGCCGCCCGGACCGTGGGCGTGGCCGTGGGCGATTTCTTCCTCGCTGGCATCGCGCACGTCGCTGATCTCGGCTTCGAAGCGCAGAGTCCTGCCGGCCATCGGATGGTTGAGGTCCACATCCACCACGCTCATGCCGACCTTGAGCACGGTCAGCATGCGCGGACCCTGCTGGGTCTGCACCATCAGGGTCTGGCCGGGAGCGAGCCTTGCGTCGCCGAAACGCTTCTTGGGCACGCGCTGGATCATGCCCTCGTCGCGCTCGCCGTAAGCGTCGGACGGCTCGACCGTGACATCGACGCGATCGCCCGCCGCCTTGCCTTCCAGCGCGCGCTCCAGGCCCGGAATGATGTTGCCCGAGCCGAACAGGATCACCAGCGGATCGCGTCCCTGCGAGGTTTCGATCTGGCTTCCGTCCGCGCCGAAGACGGTGTAATGGAAGGTGACGACCTTGTTCTTCTCGATGTTCATGGGGCTGAAACCGCGGAATGTGGCCGCGCAGCATAGCGGCTGGCGCGCGCCAAGGCACGCGGGACCAGGCGCGTGGAGGAATTGACAAGCCCCGCACGGCCGCCCACTTTGACGCCATGCCCCGCGCCTTCGCCCGACGCAACGCCGCCCTCCTCCTCGCGCTCCTGCTGCCGCTGCTGGGCGGCTGCGGCGGCACCCCTGCGCGCTCGGGTGCGGCCGCCAACGACGTGCTGTTCCGCGCCATCGCCCTGGTCGGTACGCCGTATCGCTACGGCGGCAATACCCCGCAGGGCGGCTTCGACTGCAGCGGGCTGGTCGGCTATGTGTTCCGTGAAGCCGCCGGCGTCCGCCTGCCGCGCACGACCCGCGACCTGGAAGAACACGACGCCGCGCGCGTGGATCGCAAGCGCCTGCAACCCGGCGATCTGGTTTTCTTCGGCAAGGGTCGCGCCAATCATGTCGGCATCTACGTGGGCGAAGGGCGCTTCGTGCATGCGCCCAGCAGCGGCGGCACCGTGCGCATGGATACGCTGGACGGCCCCTACTGGCGCGAGCACTACCTGCAAGCCCGGCGCATCCTGCCGTGAGGCGGCCGCCACGGACCGCGATCGGGCGGCGGCGCGATGGTAGATTTCCCGCACTCCACGCCCTTTCCACATGAACATCCGCGACCTGCGCTATCTCGTGGCCCTGGCCGAGCACCGTCATTTCGGGCGTGCCGCCGAGGCCAGCTTCGTCAGCCAGCCCACGCTCTCCACCCAGATCCGCAAGCTGGAGGAGGAGCTGGGAGTGCCGCTGGTGGAACGCGCGCCGCGCCGGGTGATGCTCACCCCGGCGGGACGCGAGATCGTGGCGCGTGCGCAGCGCATCCTGGCCGATCTGGACGCACTGCACCAGATCGCCCGGCGATCGCAGGACCCGGACTCGGGCACGGTCCGGCTGGGGCTCTTCCCGACCCTCGCCCCCTATCTTCTGCCGCACGTCGTTCCCGGCCTGCGCGAGCGCTTCCCCAGGCTCGACCTGCTGCTGGTCGAGGAAAAGACCGAGGTATTGATGCACCAGCTTCGCGACGGAAAGCTGGACGCCGCGATCCTCGCCCTGCCGCTGCACAACGACCAGCTCACCGCGCGCTTCCTGTTCGAGGAGCCCTTCCTGCTCGCGGTGCCGCGCGGCCACCCGCTGGCGCGGCGACGCTCCATCACACTCGACGACCTCGGCCGGGAAAGCCTGCTGCTGCTGGAGGACGGGCACTGCCTGCGCGATCAGGCGCTGGACGTATGCCGCATGGCGGGGGCCGACGAGAAGTCCGGATTTCGCGCCACCAGCCTCGAAACCCTGCGCCAGATGGTCGCCGCCGGCGTCGGCATCACCCTGCTGCCGCGCCTGGCGGTGGCACCGCCGATTCCCGTCTCCGCAGACATCGCGCTCGTGCCCTTCGATGCGCCGCAGCCGCACCGCCGATTGGCCATGGTCTGGCGCCGCAGCACGGCGCGAGCGGAGCTGCTGGAGCGGCTGGCCGCGCATTTTTCCGCGCTGCCGCCCGCGCTTCTGGATGGCGACACGGCACCCGCCTGATTGAAACCCGCCCGCTGCCGCGCTAGCCTGATCCCATCGAACCACAACCCAATCTTCCCGAGGCGGCGCAACGGCGCCGCCTCTTTTTCACGCCGGATTCACGCAGGAACCTCCATGCCCGCGCAACAGCAACCTTCCCTCACGATCAGCAGCCTGGACCTGGTGCGGCTGGAACGCCTGCTGGAGATGCCCACCTATCGCGACCTGGAAGTCGCGCAGCGCCTGGGCGAGGAACTGGTGCGGGCCCACGTGGTCGCGCCTGCCGAAATGCCGGCCAACGTGGTATCGATGAACTCCAAGGTCACCTGCGTGGAAGAGATCGGCGGCAAGGAGCACCACCTGACCCTGGTGTATCCGCCCGATGCCGATGCCGCTGCCGGGCGCGTCTCGGTGTTCGCGCCCATCGGCGCGGCGCTGCTGGGGCTGTCGGTCGGCCAGAGCATCGACTGGACCGGCCCGGATGGCCGCCCGCTGCGCATCCGCGTCGCCGCCATTTCCTACCAGCCCGAAGCCGCCGGCGACCTGACGCGCTGATTCATCCGGCCCAGCGCCGCACCGCTTCTGCCAGATCCTCACCCCGCACCGGCTTGCGCAGGAACGCGCGCATGCCGGCCTCCTGCGCGCGCGCTTCCGCCTGCGGATCGGCGCGTGCGCTCAAGGCCACCAGCGGAGGCGGATTTCCTCCGGCAGCCGCCATGCGCGCCACCTCGAAACCACTCAGGCCGGGAAGGTCCAGGTCCAGAAACACCAGAGCGAAGTGCTGCTCGCGCATCGCCGCCAGCGCGGCCAGTCCGTGTGCGGCGTGCTCCACGCGATGCCCTTGCTCGCGCAGCAGCCCGACGACCACCTCGGCCACCACAGGATCGTCTTCGACCACCAGAAGATCGCGCGCGCTGACGGGCGAATCCTGTGCGGCACAGGGCCCGGTCGGCGCGGGTGCATCGGGCAAGGGCGCGCGGAACCGGAAGGTCGAACCGCGCCCCGGTTCGCTTTCCACTTCGATCCGCCCGCCCATCGCATGGGCCAGCTCCTGGCTGATCGCCAGACCCAGCCCGCTGCCGCCGTGGCGGCGCGCGGTCAGGTTGCCCTCGCCCTGTTCGAAGCGTCGGAACAGGCGCGCGCGCTGTTCGGAATCCAGGCCGGGACCGGTGTCGCTCACCGCGATTTCGGCCTGACCCTCCGGGCAGCGCGCAAGCGCCAGCTCGACGCGGCCGGTCCCGGTGAACTTGATCGCGTTGCCGGCGAGGTTCATCACGATCTGCTGCAATCGCTGCCCGTCGCCACGAACCCAGCGCGGCGCATCCGGTTCGACATGCAGGTCGAAGTCCAGCGCCTTGGCCTCGGCCAACGGGCGCAGCAGCGCGGCCACCTGCGCGACGATCTCGCGCAGGTCGAACGGTTCCGAGGCCAGCTCCAGCTTGCCTGCCTCGATCCGCGCCAGATCGAGCGCATCGTTCACCAGCCGCAGCATCAGGTCGCCGGAGCGGCGGATCGCCTCGACGTGGCCGCGCTGGCGATCATCCAGCGGCGTCTTCAGCAGCAGTTCGCTCATGCCCAGGACGCCGGTCATGGGGGTGCGGATCTCGTGCCCCATGGTCGCCAGGAAGCTGCTCTTGGCCTCGGAAGCGCGCTCGGCCCATTCGCGCTGGCGCTGGGCCAGTTCCAGGGCGTGCTCGCGCGTGAGGCGCGTGCGGTGCGCGCGCAGCGCAAGGGCCAGGAGCGCGAAGGCCGCGAGCGCGTAGGCGGCATAGGCCCAGCCGCTGTGCCACCACGGGGGAGGCATCCGGAACTCGAGCCGCAGCGATTCAAGGCTCCACGCATCCGATCCGTTGTCACCGCGGATTTCCAATCGGTACGCACCGGGATCCAACCGGCTGAAGACGCGCTCGCCGCCGGATCCCACGTCCACCCACGGATCCTCGAATCCTTCCAGCCGGAAGCGGTAGCGGTTGGACGGGGGATTGGCGAAGGAAAGCAGGCGCGCCTTTACCGTCAGCTCGCGGTCGCCCCACGCCAGCGCCACCGGCTCCCCCGCATCGAACGTCACTACGCCGGTTTCGCGCAGTACCGAGACTTCCTCCAGCCGCAGCGGCGAGGGCTTCCGGCTGAACTCGATCCGCGCCGGATCGAACACCACCAGCCCTTTCATCGTGGGCGCGTAGATGACTTCGTCCTCGTCCTGGCGCGGCGGGCGCATGGCGAATTCGTCGCTGGGCAGACCCTCGCGCACGCCGAAGGCGCGCAGCTGCCCGGACGCTGGCTGGTAACGCCACAGCCCGCGCACCGAGGTCATCCACACGTCCCCGGCGCGATCCACCGCAAGCCCACCGACCTCCACCGCCGGCAAGCCCTGCGTCTGGCCCACCCGCAGATCCTGCTCCAGCTCGGCACCGCGCGCGCGGTAGCGCTCGAGGAAGCCCATGCGCGCGATCCACAGCGCGCCGTCGGAAGCGAATGCCAGCCCCATCACCCGCCCCGGCGCGATCGAGGACGCGGCCTCGAAGCCTCCGTCCCCGGTCTGGCGCAGGACGCCGAAATCCCCGACCAGCCACAGCCGTCCTTCGGCATCGAGCGCAAGGTCTTCGATGGAACCGTCCGGCAGGCCGCCCTCGGCGCCGATTTCCCAGCCACCGAGCACGCGCCCGTGCGCATCCCGGAGCTGCAGGCCGCCGCCGTAGGCCGTCATCCAGAAACGCCCCTCGCGGTCGGGCAGCAGCCGATCGACCATGCCCACGTAGGGCGTATCCGCACCCTCGCCGCTCAGCCAGTGGTCAAGTTCTCCGCTCTTCGGATCGAACAGGCCCACGCCGCGCGTATGCCCCAGCCAGAGCCTGCCATCCTCGCGCGCCAGCACGGAGGAAAGCTGGCGCCAGGGCACGGCGAGCCCGGGAGTATCGAAATAGCGGGTCGAACGGCCCGAACCGGACAGGTGTTCCAGACCGCCGTCGAGGTGCACCAGCCACATGCCGCCTGCTCCGTCCGAAGCGCTGCCGGCCACCACGTCGCTGATCAGCCCGCCCAGCTCGGGTGCACCGCGGCGAAGCACGGCGAAATTCTCCCAGTCCGGTCGCAGTCGCATCAGGCCGGCATTGCGCAGCACGAACCAGAGCCCGCCTTCGTGGTCTTCCAGCATGTACTGCACCAGCTCGGAATTCGGCAGCGCAGCGTGGGCACGGTTGTCGTGAACGCGGCCGAAGCGCGCGTGGCGCAGTCCGGAACGGGTGCCGATCCAGTAATCCCCCTTGCGATCGCGCAGCAGCGAATTCACCCCGGTGCTGAGCACCGCTTCGTTTTCCTCTCCGGGAAAGGCCGGTTCGAAGGCACCATCGACCAGCCGCTCCAATCCTGCCTGGGTGCCCACCAGGATCGATCCATCCGGCTCCGCCAGCAGCGAGAGCACCATGCCGGGCTTGGGATGGTGGAACGGCGGTGCCGGTTCGAACTTTCCATCGCGCAGCGTCACCAGCCCGGCACTGGTCGCCACCATGAGGCCACCATCCTTCAACGCCAGCAGGGCAAGGATGTGGTTGGACGGCAGCCCGCCGCCGTCGGGATCGGCGCGCAGCACCTCGACCGTATCGCTGTCCGGATCGAAGCGGTGCAGTCCCTCGGCGTAGCCGCCGGCCCAGATCACGCCTTGCGAATCGGAGGCGATGGCCCACACGTCGCGCAGCTTGAAGCGCGGATCGAACGCCGGGCCGTAGCGGTGGAAGCGCCGCCCATCCGGCTCCAGCAGGCTCAGACCCGCGCTCTCGGCACCGACCCACAGGCGGTTGCGCGCATCGACGTGGAGGAACTCGACCGAATTGCTCGGCAGCGAAGCAGGATCATCGACCGCATGGCGGAATACCCGGTACGCCACGCCGTCGTAGCGCGCCAAACCGTCGTGGGTGGCGATCCACAGATAGCCCGACTGATCCTGCGCCAGGGCATTGACCTGGCTGGAAGGCAGTCCGTCCGCCGCGGTCATGGGCACGAAGAGCGGTGATTCGGGCACCCCCATCGCGCCCACGCCGAAAGCCAGCACCATTCCCAGCGTGACCGCTGCGCTCCGCCATCCAGTCATTCCGCCTCCCCGCGCTGCCGCGCTGCCGCAGCCTCCCGCGCTGCGGGCATCCTCGCAATGGCCGGGAAAGGGTTCAAGCGCTACATTTCCCGCTCCCCGCACGGATCTTCGATGAAACGCCCGAGCCAGCCCCTGCGACTCCTGCTTGCCATGGCGATTTTCCTTGGCACGGCGATGCTCGCGCTCACCCTGCTGCGCGCCACCGACGCCGCGCTTTCGGTCTGGGATCGGCTGGAAGCATGGCCGCTCTGGGTGCGCCTCGGCTTCCTGCTCGCCCTGGCCGCACTGGGAACGGGAGCGCTGTGGGGCGTCTGGCGCCTGCTGCGTCCGCGCGCACCGCGCCCACCGCGCGCTGCCCCCATCGACCGCGGCGCGCTGGAAGCGCGCATCGGGCGCCTCGATGCGGCCGCACCGGAAGGCACGCAGGCGCGATCCGAGCTGGAGGAACTCGATCTGCGCCGCGCCGAGGGTGCGGTCCAGGCCTGCCTGTTCGGGCAGATTTCCACCGGCAAGAGCAGCCTGCTCGCGGCCCTGGCACCGCAGGCACAGCCTGAAATCGGCCCGGTCGGCGGCACCACGGTCCGCATCCAGCGCCACCGCGGCCTGCTGCCGGACGGACGAACCCTCGAAATCGCCGACGTGCCGGGCAGCTTCGAGGCCGACGATGGCGAGCACATCGAACTGGCGCGGGCCGAGGCGGCGCGCTCGCACGCACTGATCTACGTCGTCGACGGCGACCTTGCGCGCAGCCAGCGCGAGGAATTGGCGGCGCTGGCGCAGTTCGGGCGACCGCTGGTCGTGGCGCTCAACAAGGCCGACCGCCACACCCGCGAAGAGCTGGACGCGCTGAAGGATCGCATCGGCCGCGCCACGCGCGACCTGCGCGCCCTCGTGGTGGCCACGTCCGCCGCGCACGCGCAGGAGCTGGTGCGCGAGCACCCGGACGGGCGGCGCGAAACCGTGCTGCGCGAGCGGCCGGCCCGGATCGAGACGCTGCAGCGCGCGCTGGCGCGCATCGCCGACCTCGGCGCACAGGCGCTGGAGCCGGGGCGCGAGGCCGCACTTTTCTCCCGCCTCGACGAGCAGCTCGCGCAAGGCGAGCGCCGCGAGCAGCGCGAGCGCAGCGAAAAAGCCATCGAACGCTACACCCGCCGCGCGGTGATCGGCGCGCTTGCCGCGGTCGCACCCGGCACCGATCTGGTGATTCAGGGCGCGCTGGCCACCGCGCTCACCCGCGAGCTGTGCCAGATCCACGGCCTGCGCGCGCGCGACGTGGACATCGACGACCTGCTCGCGCGCGCCGGCGGCCTCCTGCGCACCGGAAGCTCGATCACCCTGGCCGTGGTCGGCAACGCGCTCAAGGCGTTTCCCGGCTTCGGCACCCTGGGCGGCGGGCTGGTCCACGCGGTGGCCTACGGTCTCATCTTCGACAGCCTCGGCCACGCGCTCGCCGACACCTTGTCCAACGTGCGCGAGCTGGACCGCGACGCCACGCTTTCCGCCTTCCGCCAGCGCCTGGCCACGCCCTCGGCAGAACGCCTGCTGGCGCTGGCGATGCTGGCGCTGGAAGACCGCGACAGCGACGCCCCCGCCACGCCCGACGGACGCGGTTGAAGGCGCAGCCCACCGCCCGGCACCGCCCGTGGAACCGCAGCCGCCGGATGCGCGCGCTCCAGCCCCTACAATAGGCGGCTGACTCCGCATTCACTCCCGCCGCCGCATGTCCGATCTCTTCCGCACCGAATTCCACGGCTATGAGCAGATACCGCTGCACGAGTACGCCGAGCGCGCCTATCTCGACTACTCCATGTACGTGGTGCTCGACCGCGCCCTGCCCTTCATCGGCGACGGCCTCAAGCCGGTGCAGCGGCGCATCGTGTATGCGATGAGCGAGCTGGGGCTTTCGGCCAGCGCCAAGCCGAAGAAATCGGCGCGCACCGTGGGTGACGTGATCGGCAAGTTCCATCCGCACGGCGACTCGGCCTGCTACGAGGCGCTGGTGCTGATGGCCCAGCCGTTCTC
>Ga0116141_10000094_pt1 | contig 56631 bp, 54 predicted proteins | sample AD_UKC097_MetaG_FD_89744 | JGI IMG/M metagenome (GOLD analysis project Ga0116141, IMG submission 89744) | Active sludge microbial communities of municipal wastewater-treating anaerobic digesters from USA - AD_UKC097_MetaG | ecosystem: Engineered > Bioreactor > Anaerobic > Digestate | place: USA...
AGTCATTGTCAATAAAGTGTAGACAGACAAAGAACAATGCCATGCACTTGGTCGGGAATTCCGCTTTGCGCCATTCCCGCCAGTAGTGGCTGCGTTAGACGGCACGGAGGAGAAGCGTGATGCGCACAAGATGGTCCGTACTTTTGGTCATCCTCCTTGTCGGCGTCATCGGTTCAGTCCCCTATGTCAAGCAGGTCGAATCCGATCAACATTTCCATTGTCCACTTGACAGGGAAACTTACACGTGAATCGGGAGAAATGAAATGCCATTGGTCACTGTAACGATGATCAAGGGAAGACCAACGGGATTCAGGAAATCAATCCTGGATGTCATACACGCGTCCCTGGTGACAGCGTTCAAGATTCCCGACCATGATCGAAATCAGCGGATCATCGAGATCGATGCAGAGAATTACGAATATCCTTCCGGCAAATCTGATTATTTCATGACCATTGAGATGACGGTTTTTCCCGGCCGTTCAGTCGGGGCCAAACGAATACTGTATCAGGAAATCGTGAAAGGGCTCAAAACCCTGGGCATTCCCGGCGATGACATTCTGATCGTGCTTAAAGAACCTCCGCTTCACAACTGGGGAATCCGGGGCGGACATCCGGCAAATGACGTAGATCTCGGATTCAACCTCGATGTGTAACAGGCCCGAACCCGGGGGCTGTCGGTGGACACGCTTCGCTCGCCGCAAAGCCCCGGCGTCGGGCGTGAGACAACGATCAATCATAAAATTAAAGGAGCGCCATCATGTCTGATCCGCACGAGGAAGTTAGCGTTCGGTTGATAAACCAGAAGGTTCAATTTACCGGCGTGTCCAATGCCAATCCTGACCACCCGATCACGTTCGATTATAAGCCCCCCATAGGAGACGGGCTGGGTTATAATGGGCTTGAATTGCTGCTGATGAGCCTTGCCGGTTGCAGCGCCACAGCCATTGTTTTTCTATTGAGAAAAATGGGGAAGACCGTCTCCGGATTGGAAGTGAAAGCAAGCGGCATCAGGAGTGAACAGCCGCCAATCAAGTTTGAAAAGATCTTTATCGAATTTATTGTGAATTCAAAAGACGTAAAGGATTCGGACATCCAGAGGGCAATCCAGCTCTCCGAGAAATCCGTCTGTCCTGTTTGGCAAATGATCAAGAACAATGTTGACGTTGTCCCGACATACGAAATCATTGCCTGACAGCATCATGGGAGATCCGCCCAGCCAGCTAATCCGTGGGACGGCTTTCAGCCGTCGAGGATCCTTACGTTAAGGGGTCTGGATGCTTCGTTGCACAAAAGAGGAGGGAACCATGACGATCTGCTGCAAACGCACCCCAGCAATGTCGATGATCCTGTTTTTCATGGTCATGTTCATTTTCATTCCACCGCTAACGGCAAAAGCGGCCGATTCACAAGCGTCAGGAGGCTATTGGAAGCTTGTCAATGTAACCGTTCAGGATCACCGGACCGACAGCACTGAAAGCGTTACATGCACCCGCGAGGGCGACTGTGAATCAACACAAACCGGCGGAGACGGAGCGCTCGTCTATAAAGTTTCGCACAGCTGGTCAGCGCCTCCGCAGAGGCTCGCCCCAAACGAGACCATTCCGGTCACTTTCAAGTTGAGAAATGTCCAGATCAAAAATTACCGGGGAGGCAGGGCGTCACTGGATGCGAGGCTCGCCGGCCAGGGGTGGGCATTTATTGGGAGCCCCCAGGGAAGTTTCGTCATCGGCACGGAACAACCGGCCGGGGCAGTGGTCGAAAGGACCGACACCAAGCACAGGAGCTACCCGGCGGGTCGAAGCGGGGACAAGATGGTCTATGAAGTCCATGTCAAGGGCGGCATGGTGCGCCAGTACAATTACATCTATGAATGGACGGAATCCGGCTCGATCCCTTCAGGAGTGACAGAAGCGCAACCCCATGGAAAGCAGTGGACGCTCGTCAATGTGACGGTTCAGGATCACCGGACCGACAGCACTGAAAGCGTTGCATGCACCCGCGAAGGCGACTGTGAATCAACCCAAACCGGCGGAGATGGAGCGCTTGTCTATAAAGTTTCGCACAGCTGGTCAGCGCCGCCGCAAAGGCTTGCCCCGAACGAGGCCATTCCGGTCACTTTCAAGTTGAGAAATGTCCAGATCAAGAATTACCGGGGAGGCAGGGCGTCACTGGATGCGAGGCTCGCCGGCCAGGGGTGGGCATTTATTGGGAGCCCTCAGGGAAATTTCGTCATCGGTACGGAACATCCGGCCGGGGCGGTGGTCGAAAGGACCGACATCAAGCACAAGAGCTACCCGGCGGGCCGAAGCGGGGACAAGATGGTCTATGAAGTCCATGTCAAGGGCGGCATGGTGCGCCAGTACAATTACATCTATGAATGGACGGAGTAACCTGGCCATCATAAAAATGAACCGGGATAAAATAAAGAAAACCGTATCGCTGATCAGCGCCTTGTTTTTTGTATTTTCAGGCATTCTCGTTATCCGGATGGCCATATCATCCGAAGGGAGCATCGTCCCGGCGTCGATCGTAGCCGCATCGCTGTTGATTCTCGCCTATGGCCTGTTTCGACAATACCGGTGGGCTTTGCGAATCTCCGCCTATGCCTTCCTGGTCATCGCAATCATCCTCCCCGGTGGAATATTCAACCCTTTTACCGCCGGAGACTACATGGCCGCCGGAAAGCCCCCCCCGGATGTGAAGCATACCCTTCTTTGGCTTGTTCCCGTTGAAGCCCTTCTCTTGGCAGCGGCATTTATCCTGTCTCCGGGCAAAAAAGAGACAAATGTCACCGGCTGACGGAGAGGAGCATCGCCTTGATCGATCGGCAAGTCTTCGGGGCGATCTCTTTGGGGACTTTGCAATCCTTACGTTGAGATTGAAAAATATCTAAAGGAGGAGAATCAGAAAGATGGGGGGCAAAATTGCTGGCAGGTCCGGGATCAACCTTCGAGCCTTGGCATCGATGGCTTTATTTTGTGCAGGTGTATGGCTGGTCCCTTCCGGCATAGCCCTCCATTTTGCCTCACACGATGATGCCATTAGATGGAGCCACCTGTTCATGACCATTCACAATACCGCTTCCCTTCTTTTTTTAATCGCGGCCGTCGTCCATGTGATGATGAACTGGAAGACTCTGATCCATTACATCAACGCAAAGGTCGGAGCGTATCGGCGGTTCAAGGCGGAGCTGTTTATTGCCATCCTGGGTGTTTCTGCGTTTGTGATGCTCGTGGCGTTTCATGCTCTTCCGCATCCGTAGGGGGTGTTTTTTGCAAGACTGGACAGTGGGAACAAAAGGAAATATAATGCAGGAAACAATTAACGGTAGAGGCATTCGGGAAAATGCGGACCCGTGGGGATAAGATATGAAAGTCGTCGTCGATTTCATTTCTCGGGTTGTCACGGGGGCGCGGCCTATCCGGATCATCTTCATGCCGATCTTTGCCGCATTCTTCCTTTGCATCTTGTTGCTGACGATCTTTCTCGCGCTGAAGGCCGATGATTATTTCGATCTTTCCGGACCGGTCGGATATCCTTTAAACTATATTCTTTCCCTGCCGCTGCTGGCGATCGGCGCGTTTCTGTGGATCTGGTCCGTCCTGCATTTTGCGAAGGCGAAGGGAACTCCCGTCCCGATCAGCCCGCCCCCCACACTGGTCGATACCGGCCCTTATGCTTACGCCAGAAACCCGATGCTCTCGGGCGTCTTTCTGATGCTCTTCGGGATCGGCTTTATGGCGGGATCTCCGTCCCTGGTCTTTGTCTTCGCCCCGATCTTCGTGGTCGGCAGTGTGCTTGAATTCAAATTCGTCGAAGAACCCGAACTCGAGAGGCGACTCGGCGAGCCCTACCGTGAATATAAACGAAAAACCCCCATGCTGATCCCGAAGGTGTTTCGCTAACGGGGAAAAGCACCGCCGGCCGGCAATCGAAAACCGTCCGGCGTCAACGACTTCTGAATGAGGAGGTGGAGATGGAACGCGTGACGAAGCCCATCGTCATCCTGGAGGCGCTGACGGCGCTGGGGCTGATCCTCTTCTGGATCGGGTTCTTCACGGTCGGACTGGCCCCGGAGACGCCCCCGCCGGGCTATTTCGTCTACGAACACTCTTTCCCGTTGCCCGATCTGATCCTCGCGGCGGCGCTCCTCGTCGCGGCCCGGCTCCTGTATCGGGGCAGGGCTGCGGGCAAGACCCTGTCGCTCGTCTGCGCCGGCGCCCTCATCTTCCTCGGGGTCCTCGACTTCAGCTTCAACCTCCAGAACGGAATGTATGCCCTCTCGACCCTCGACCTGGTCCTGAACGCCTTCATCAATCTCTGGTGCGTCGTTTTGGGCCTCTGGATCGCCATGCGGCTGCGTTCATCGGCAAAAGATTGACGTGATGAAAAGGGAGAATTCATGGACAAGATCTACACCCGCTGGCCGAAAGGCGTCTTTAAACATCTGACATACCCCGAGATTCCCCTCTACGAGATCCTCCGCTCCGCGGCACGCCGCTGGCCGACGCGCAACGCCCTGATCTTCGGGGGCATGGAGATCACCTTCCTCGAACTGGACCGGTTGTCCGACCGCTTCGCCGCGGCCCTGACCGACCTGGGGGTCGTGAAGGGCGACCGCGTGGCGATCCATCTGCCGAACTGCCCGCAGTTCGCCATTGCCTACTACGGGCTGCTGAAATGCGGCGCGGTCTTCGTCCCCCTGAGTCCGCTCCTGTCGGAACGCGAGCTCAAGATGCAGATGAACGACGCCGGGACGGAAACCTTCATCGGGTTGAACCTGCTCTACGCCGCGCCCCAGAAGATCCTGCCGGAGACGCCGGTGAAAAGGGTCATCCTGACGGACATGACGGACTGCTACCCGCCGCTCTCCGCCCCGGTCAAATCCCTGCCGCGCTTCCCCATTCCCGAAGGCGCCCTGGATTTTGCGGCGCTCCTCGCCAAGTCCCCGGCGCAGGCGCCGGAGGTCGCCATCGACCCGAAGGCGGATCTCGCCCAGATCGCCTACACGGGCGGTACGACGGGCACGCCGAAGGGCGTGATGATCACGCATTACCAAGGCATTGTATCCTGCTGCCAGATGAATCATTGGTTCGTGGGCGGCGACGTGACCTACGAGAACGGCATGCTCGGCCTCAGGCGGATGGAAGGGGACAGCGACGAGGACCATGCGTTCGCCATCGGGCTGGAGACGTCGCTCGTCGTCGCGCCCTGGTTCCACGTGATGGGCATCTACGGCTATCTGAACCAGCCCTTCATGAAGGGCAGCACGCTGGTCGTCTTTCCCCGCTTCGACCTCGAAGAGTTCATGAACGCCATTCCCAAATACCGTCCGGCCGTTTTCGGCGGGGCGCCGCAGTTGTTCGTCCCGATGGTGGCCCATCCCCTCTTCCACGAAACGGACCTGAGCATGGTCAAGCTCGTCGTTTCGGGCGCGGCGCCGATCTCCCTGGCGCTCCTGGAGAAGCTGCGGGCGAAGATCCCCGGCATCATCTGCGAGGCCTACGGCCTGTCGGAGGCCACGAGCGTCGCCACGATCAGTCCGGCGGCGCGCGACGGCCTGCGCCTGGGCTCGGCCGGACTGCCCGTTCAGGACACGGAGATCCGGATCGTGGACCCGGACAACCACCGGATCGAACGGCCTTTGGGCGAGACCGGCGAAATCTGCCTCAAGGGACCGCAGATCATGGCGGGCTACTGGAGACGCCCCGAGGAAACGGCGGAAGTTTTGAAGGACGGCTGGCTTCTGACCGGCGACATCGGCTATATGGATGAAGACGGGTATCTCTTCATCGTGGACCGCAAGAAGGACATGCTTCTGTGCAAGGGGCACAACGTCTACCCGCGGGATCTGGAGGAGGTCCTGAACGCCCATCCGGACGTGATGCAGTCGGCCGTCGTCGGGAAGAAGGACGAACGCTACGGGGAGGCGCCGGTGGCCTTTGTCCAGCTCAAGCCCGGCGCGCGGGCGACGGAGGCGGAACTCCTGGCGTATGCCAACGAGAACATCGCCCTGTACAAGAAGATCCGCCGGCTGGTGATCACCGACCAGCTTCCCGCCAACATGGCGGGGAAAATCCTCCGGCGGGAGCTGCGCGATCAGGTGCAGGCGCCGGATTTCGTCGTGTGAGCCCGGCGCCGCGGCCGGTCCAGGAAATCGGTCGCGAGTCCCGTTCTGGCGCCGGATCCCGTTCGTGAAAGGAGGCTTAAGTCGCGATGATTCAGGATCTCTTGACGCTTCCGGCCGCTTTCCAGGGGCCGGCCCTCGACGGCTTCACGCTTCTGATGGCCGGGCACGTCGCCTTCGGCGGAGACAGGCTGGTGCCGATCGGCCGCCTTCATTACGTCCTGCACTGGCTTTACGGGAAGTACGAACCGGTGATCCTGCGCCTGGTGGACTGGTTTCTCCGCAAAAGATTCATCACGGAGACGAGACCGGGGCGGGCCTTTCTGACGCTCCTGGCAACCGTCTCCCACTACCTGCCGCACGGCATCGTCGTGCCCACGGCGTCGGCCGTCCGTCTCGTCCGGTTCATCGAGAGCCTGCAGGGCGAAGAAAATGCACCCAGACTGGCGGTGGGGCCGTGCGTGTGTCAGATGGCGCTCGACCGCTGGCAGGAGCCGTCCTGCAAGGACATCGTCGTGCTGTACGGGGCCGAGATCTACCTGCACCTGGATCTGGGATACCGCATCATCAGCGCCGACGAGGCCGCGGCGATCCTCGAACGCTGCCGGGACGCCGGGCTTGTCCACTCCCTGGATTTTTGCATGCAGTCGGGCCGCTGGCATTTCGTGATCTGCAACTGCGATCGCGAGATCTGCGTCCTCGTCCGGACCTTCCTGCTCACGGGAAAGATGATCTACCCCGGCCCGTTCATCGTCCAACAGGACCGCGAGCGCTGCCTCGGCCCCGACGCGTGCGGCGAGTGCGTGAAGATCTGCCTGTTCGGCGCCAACTCGGTCCGGGATCAGGCCGTGCGCGTGGACGGGAGGAAGTGTTACGGATGCGGGCAGTGCGTGCGGGTCTGCCGGGGCAAAACCCGCGAACTGGTCAGGCGGGTGCGGTACGCGCACGAGAAGGTGGTGCCCGCGCAGGTGCTGCTGGAGGGGGTTACTTCCCCTTCAGGGACGTCCGGTCCTGCCGCTTGAGCCACGCCATCGTCTCGGCGAACCCCTGCGCGTAGGACACCGCCGGTTCCCAGCCGAGTTCCCTCCGGGCCTTCGCGATCGAGAATTGCAGCCGCGAACCGAGGTTCTTCACCGTGTAGGTCGTGAGCAGCGGGCGCACCTCGATCCCCAGGGTGCGCCAGGCCGCCTCCATCAGCCAGGCGGCCGCGTAGGCCGCCCTGTAGGGGATGTGCAGCCTGGGGGGCGGCACGTCCAGGGCCGCGGCAATGCCGCCGCAGAATTCCTGGAAGGTCGTCGCCTCCCCGTCGTGGACCAGATAGCCCTGCCCCACGGCCTCGTCCCGCTCGGAGATGAAAATCAGGAGATCGACCAGATTGCCGACAAATGTCGGCCAGACGAGCACGTCCCGCCGCCAGAAGAGCATCTCGCCCTTGACGATGGCGTCGGCCGTCAGCGGCACGAACGTTTTGTCCCCGGGACCGTAGACCCAGCAGGGGAACACCATCGTCACCGGCAGGCCGTGCTCCCGGTGGTAGCGCCAGGCGATCTGGGTCGCCGCGATCTTCGTATCCGGGTAGGGCTCGCCCCAGGGCTTGAGCGGGAAGGTTTCGTCCATCACGACGTCCTCGCGCAGGCCGAAGATGTCGTTGGTGCTGATCTCGACCAGACGGCGGACGCGGGCCTTGAGGGCCGCGCGGCAGACGTTCTCCATCCCCGTGACGTTGACCCGGTTGAAGAGCGCTCGGGGCGCCCAGTCGCTCACGACGGCGGCGCAGTGAAAGACGATCTCCTGGCCCTCGCACAGCGTCTCCACCAGGGCGCCGTCGCCGATATCCCCGGTCACGATGTCGCACGGCCAGGTCGCCACGTTGGGAATCCCCGGATCGCCGGGCAGCGCCATGACGGTCACCCGATGCCCCTGGGCGATGCAGCGCCGCGTCAGATGCGTACCGATGAACCCCGTTCCGCCGGTGATCAGAACCCTCGCCATGTCCCCATCCTTTCCGTGCCTTTCAGACTCCCTTTGCCGCGGCCTTTCGGACGTCCCGGTCCATGATCCAGGCAACGAGGGCGGGGAAATGCCGTTTCATGATGTAGATGAATTTTCCTTCCGCGCCGGGGATGATCATGAATCGCCCCTTCCCGATGCCGGCCAGCAGCGCCTGCGCCACGGCCTCGGGCTTCATCACCTTGGCGTTCCCCGCCAGGGCCCAGGTTTCCCTGGGCTTCGTGCGGTTCTCCCCGTGCCACTGGGGCGTGTCGGTGTCCGGGGGGCACAGCACGCAAACCCGGATGCCGTAGCGCTTCAGTTCCATGCGCAGCGTCTCGGAGAGCCCGACGATCCCGAACTTCGACGCCGCGTAGGCGGCATAGCCGAAAACGCCGAGGAACCCCACGATCGAGGAGACGTTGACGATCAGGCCGCCGTGCGCCTTCATGGCGGGAAGCAGGGTCGTGATGGTGTTCCACATCCCGTAGAGATTGGTGTGGAGGATCTCGTCGAACTGTTCGTAGGTAATGTTTTCGAAGTAATCCGTGTAGGTGACGCCGGCGTCGTTGACCAGGACGTGCGGGGCGCCGAATTCCCGGACGACCTGCGTCATGACCTCCCGGACCCGTGTGGGGTCGGCCACGTCGAGGGGAAAGCCCGCGACCCTTTCATCTCCCCGGCGCCGGGCCCGGCGGATTCGCGCCACGGCCTCCTCGATCCGCCCCGGGTTGCGTGCAAAAATCGCGACGTGGGCGCCCTCACCGGCAAAGGCCTCGGCCGTGGCCAGGCCGATCCCGCTGGAGCCGCCGGTGATGAACACGTTTTGGTCCGCGTACCGTCCCTGCCCCGCTCCCGTCTTCATCGCCCCCCCCTTTTTCCATCGGTCAAGACAACCGGGATCGTTGCTGCGTTCTCCGGCCGGCGCCATCCGCTGTTGTATTAGAGAACACTATATGGTTTCTACTTGACGGACACCCTATCTCATGTCAAGGGTTTTTTCAACCGGAAATTCAAGGCACGACAGTCGCATGGTGTGATGGCATGACCACCCGATCATTTACGAACGGGCGGTGACGCGATGGTCCAGGGTCCAAAAAAATTCTTTGAATTTTGGACGCGAGCACATATGATATCCCCGTTGACACACAACTGTACGAGGTCCGTTCGTTTAACGGGCTGTCGATTGATTCCCCGTGTAGGCCGCAAATCAAACCCAGGAGTCCCGCCATGCCGCCAAAGTCGCCAAAGATTCCCGCTGCCGTCTATCAATTCAAGATCACGCTCAAAGGGTCCCGTCCCCCCATCTGGCGGCGGGTGTGGGTGCCCGACCATTTCAGCCTGTATAAATTTCATCGGGTGATTCAACTCGCGATGGGATGGGAAGATGGCCACTTGCACCAATTCATTGTGGATGGCAGGTACTACAACATTCCCCACCCGGACGACTGGGAGCCTGGGATCGATGAGCGCCGCGTCAAGTTGGAAAAACTCGCCCCCTCCTTGAACTCCAGGTTCATCTACGAATATGATTTCGGCGACGGTTGGGAGCACGTCATCCTGGTGGAAAAGATCATCCCGCCTGATGCGGGTGAAGTCTATCCGAAATGCATACAGGGGAAAGGCGTTTGTCCGCCGGAAGATGTCGGGGGTATCTGGGGCTATCAAAGATTTCTGCAAGCCATCCGCGACCCCAACCACGAGGAACACGATTCCTATCTGGAGTGGGTGGGAGGGGAATTCGACCCAAAGGCGTTCGACATCGAGGCCATGAACCGGGCCTTGCGGAAAGTCAAGTAGGCTGGCGATTCGATAACCGAGAAGAACACGTGGAAAAGCTTTTTCGATGCGCATGCCCTGATCTACGAGGAGAACGTGTTCACGAAGAACACGCTCCGCTACGAGGGTTTATGAGCAGCGGGTCGCCGGGTTCCGCCCGGCGGCGGCTACCGGGCGGATGAGGGTCGAACGGAATCGTCCGCAAGACGTCGGACTCACCCCAAGACGGAGGAGGGAAAAGACATGAAAGCATTCGGTGCGGAGTTTTTTGGAACCTTCTGGCTCGTACTGGGCGGGTGCGGCAGCGCCGTCCTGGCCGCGACGTTCCCGGACGTGGGCATCGGCCTGCTGGGCGTCGCGCTGGCCTTCGGTTTGACCGTCCTGACCATGGCCTTCGCGATCGGACACATCTCCGGCTGCCACCTCAACCCGGCCGTGTCCATCGGTCTGTGGGCCGGCGGCCGCTTCCCGGCGAAGGGGCTCGTGCCCTACATCATCGCCCAGGTCCTGGGAGGCATCGTCGCCGGAGGCGTCCTCTACCTGATCGCCACCGGCAAGGCGGGGTTCGACGTGGCCGCGGGCTTCGCGTCCAACGGCTACGGGGAGCATTCCCCCGGCGGCTATTCCCTGCTCGCCGCCCTGGTCACCGAGGTCGTGATGACGATGATGTTTCTGATCGTGATCCTCGGCGCGACGGACAAGCGCGCGCCGCAGGGTCTGGCCCCGATCGCGATCGGCCTGTGCCTGACCCTGATCCATCTGATCAGCATCCCGGTCACGAACACCTCCGTGAACCCGGCGCGCAGCACCGGCGTCGCCCTCTACGTCGGCGGGTGGGCGGTAGCGCAGTTGTGGCTGTTCTGGGTGGCCCCCATCGTGGGCGCAATTCTCGGCGCCACCGTCTATCGGTGGATCGGGCGCACGGATCCGTGAAGGATTTGACGCCTTGATGAACGCTCCCGCCAGGGACATCCGCGTGCAATCCGGGGAGGGCCGGCCGGCGGCAATCGTGAAACGCGCCCGGCGATCGGAGAGGTTGAATCCGTGGATGAATTATGCTAAGTGCGCGTCACGGATAGAGCGGACCGCAAGCGCCGCCGTTTCATCAAGGAGGATGCCATGGCTCAGGAAAAGACGTTCATCACAATCAGTACGGGAGATCACGAAGACTTGTTCTTCAAGGGACAGGAACAGGAGAAGATCCGGAAGCTGCGCGAAAAGGCGGCCCGGGAATCGGACCAGAAGTACCGTGAGGAGCACAAGAATCACTGCTTCCGCTGCGGTACGCCGAGCTTGGCGGAAATCAGCCACGGGTCGGTCAAGATCGACGTGTGCATCAATGAAGACTGCGGCGCCGTCCACCTCGATCCCGGGGAACTGGAAGCGATCCTGAGGGATCGGGACAGCATCGAGAAGGTCCGCAAGGCCGTCTTCTCGATCTTCAAATAAGAGCCGGTATCCCCTCTCGCCCGTCTCGCGGGGCGCCGGCGCTCAGGCCGGCGCCCCGATCGATTCTTCTACTCGCTGGCGGCGAGATAGCCGCGCGCCAGGGCCGTATTGACGTGAACAACGCCCTTGTTCATGTCCTTCATCGGGTAATCGTCCGTAATCGCGGGGAGCTGATCCGCCTGCGCCTGGGTCTTCACGACCGATCCGGCGGGAACGTAGCGCTTTTCCGCGACCGTGACCCCCATCAGGATGCAGCCGGGCTCGACCACGCACTGCTTACCGACCACGGACTTGAAAACGAGCGATTTCATCCCGACGAACGTGTCGTCCAGGATCACCGCGGGACCGTGGACCTGCACCTGGTGCGCGAGGGATACCCGCCGCCCGACGTAGACGGCGTATTTCCCGCCGTCCACCTCCCGCAGGTTCTTCTCCACGGGCGCACCGTTCAACTCCGTCTCCAGGGCGTGGATCACGACGCCGTCCTGGACGTTCGACTCGTCCCCCACATGGAGCGGCTGCCCTTCGTCGCCGCGGATCGAGGCAAAGGGGGACACCATGATGCCCTTCCCCAGGATGACATTCCCGATGACGGCGGCCAGGGGGTGGACGTACGTCGCCGGATCGATCTGCGGCGTCAAGGCCGCCGGCGAAAAATCGGTTTTGACATTCTTGTGGATCACGCTGGAACCTCCTCTTTCTTGATATGAGTGTATCCGCCGCATTCGGGCCGCGGGCGCGACCGGGGCTTCCCCAGCGTCGGCGCGTGCGGTCCGCCGCGGCTCAGGACATGCGCTTCGCCTCCTCGCGGCGCACGAAATCCGCCCAGACCGCCGCGATCCCCCGCCGCGTCTCCTCCACGGTTCCCTGGTTGTCGATCACGACGTCGGCCAGCCGGACCTTCTCGTCGATCGACATCTGGGCCGCCAGCCTCGCCCGGGCCTCTTCGGCGGTAAAGCCGTTCCGTTTCATCAGGCGCTCGACCTGCTGGGCGGGGGAGACATAAACGAGCGCGACCAGGTCGAAGAGGGGCGCCATCCCCACCTCGAAGAGCAAGGGAACGTCCGAGAGGATGATGGACCGCGGGTCGTTGTGCATGATCGCGTCCATCCGCTGCCGCCATTCGTCGAAGACCGCCGGATGGACGATCCCGTTCAGCGTCTCAAGTTTGGCCTTGTCCTCGAAGACGATCGCCCCGAGCTTCGGGCGGTCGATCGTCCGGTCCGCGTTGAGAACGCCTTCGCCGAAGGCGGACACGATCCCCCGCCACGCCGGCCGGTCCGGCGCCTCGACCTCATGGGCCAGCGCATCAAAATCGATGAGGTGCGCCCCCCGTGCCACCAGCATCTCCGCCACGGTGGTCTTTCCGCAGGCGATCCCGCCCGTCAATCCGACATTCAGCATTCCGTCCTATCCTGTTGTCATGAGGAGGGTATTCGACCGGTCGTGGCGCGGAACCGGTTCAGGGAGCGGCGTTGCGGAGGTAGATGATCCTCAAGCCCTCCAGGGTCAACATTTCGTCGACGGTGTCGATGGTCTTCGTTTCCGCGGCGACGATCTTGGCAAGCCCGCCCGTGGCCACCACATAGGGCTTGGACTTGGCCTCGGCTTTCATGCGCCCGACGATGCCGTCCACGAGCCCGGCATAGCCGAACATGATCCCCGCCTGCATGCTGCTGACCGTATCCTTGGCGATGATGGCCTTCGGCCTGGAGAGTTCCACGCGGGGAAGCTTCGCGGCGCGCAGGAACAGGGCCTCACTCGAGATCATGATCCCCGGGGCGATGCAGCCCCCCATGTACTCGCCCTTGACCGTGACGTGATCGAAGGTCGTCGCCGTCCCGAAATCGACGATGATCAGTTCCCGTTTGTATTTCTCGAAGGCCGCCACGGCGTTCACGATCCGGTCGGCCCCGACCTCCTTCGGATTGTCGTAATAAATCGGCATCCCCGTCTTGATCCCAGGCCCGACGATGATCGGCTTCAGGTTGAAGTACTTCAGGCACAGCGGTTCCAGGATGTTCAGCATGGGGGGAACGACGCAGGAAATGATGATCGCGCAGATCTCCCGCTGCCCGACCCGGCCGCTCTTGTAGAGGTTGTAGATCAGCATCCAGTATTCATCGACGGTGTGATCCACCTCCGTTCGGATCCGCCAGTCGTGAATCAGTTTGTCCCCGTCGAAGAGCCCCAGGACCGTATTGGTATTTCCGACATCCACCACCAGCAGCATACGCTTATCCTTTCACAACCGAGGCATCGCCCGCCATCACCGCTCGGATGCCCCCCGTCTTCTCCTCGAGCAGCAGGCCCCCCGCGTCGTCGAGCCCGGCCATCCGGCCTTCGTACACGTCCGTCCCCGCCATGACGCGAACGGGCTTTCCCGCCATGTCCGTCCGCTCGAGCCAGCGCGTCCGGAGGGGCGGGAACCCCTCCCGGCAATAGGTCCGGTAGGCGGCCTCCAGGGAGCGGAGGAACACGGCGGCCACCTCGACGCGGGAGAGCGGCCCTCCCGTCTCGTCCCGGAGAGAGGTGGCGATTCCTGCGATTTCCGGCGGGCACTCCTCCCGCAGGAGATTCACGTTGACGCCGATCCCGAGGATCACGAAGTCCAGCCGCCCGGCGGAGGCCTTCATTTCGGCCAGGATCCCGCAGAGCTTTCGCCCCCCGGCGAGGACGTCGTTCGGCCACTTCAGCGTCACACCGGGACACAGGCCCACGAGCGCCGCGGCCGCGGCGACACCGGCCACAATCGACAACTGAGGGGCCTGCTCCGGCGCGATATCCGGTCTTAAGACGAGCGACAGGTAAAGATTCCGTCCCGGCGGCGAAACCCAGACGCGTTGCATCCGCCCCCGCCCTTGAGTCTGGCGGTCCGCCACGACCACGGTTCCTTCCGGCGCGCCCTGCCGGGCCAGGTCGAAGGCCTCTTCATTCGTGGAGCCGAGCTCCGCATAAAAAAGGATGTGCCGGGCGAGACCGACGCCCGCGAGACGCTCCGACAGGCTTGCGGCGCTAAAAGACGGACTCATGTCCCCTGCTGAATGCCGAGCGAAATATCCGCCGCCGCCACGGAGTGGGTCAGGGCGCCGACGGAGATGAAATCGACCCCCGTTTCGGCCACGCTCCGGACATTGGCCAAGGTGACATTGCCCGAGGCCTCGATCGGGACGCGCCCCCGGACCAGGGCCACCGCTTCCCTCATCGCCGGCAGATCCATGTTGTCCAGCATCACGGCGTCGGCGCCGGCGGCCAGCGCCTCCCCGACCTCGACGGCATTTTTGCATTCAACTTCGATCTTCACGAGATGCGCGACGGTCTGACGGACCTTCGCAACGGCGGCGGCGATCCCGCCCGCTGCCGCGATATGATTGTCCTTGATGAGCACACCGTCGAAAAGGGCAAACCGGTGATTTCGTCCGCCGCCGACCCGTACGGCGTACTTGTCGAGAAGCCTCAAGCCCGGCGCTGTCTTGCGCGTGTCCAGGATTCGGGCCCCGGTTCCATCGATTTCCTCCACGAAGCGCCGCGTAAGCGTGGCGATGCCGCAGAGGCGCTGGAAGAAATTCAGGGCGGTGCGCTCGGCCGTCAGGATGCTGTCCAGACGGCCGTTCAGTTCCGCGAGGCTGTCCCCGGGCCGGGCCCGGTCACCGTCCCGGCGGGACAGGACGACTTCCAGCGAGGCGTCCATCAGGGTGAAGACCTCCCGGAACACCTCCCCGCCCGCCACCACCAGGTCCGACTTGGCGATCGCGCAGGCCCGTCCCCGCTCGTCGCCCTTCAGGATCGCCTCCGTGGTCACGTCTCCGGGGCCGATGTCTTCGGCCAGGGCCTGTCTCAGAATGGGGTCGAGCACCGTTTTCGGCAGCATGGGGACCGTCCGCTCACCCCAGATCGGCAAACCGCTTCAGGGCCGCCTCCAGAGCCTGGTGTTTGTCCGTCAAATCCCGGTGTTTCCGCTCTTCCTTCTGAACGACGGCGGCCGCCGCCCGGGCGAGAAAATCCCGGTTGGCGAGCTTTCTCGCCACCCCTTCGAGATCGCGGTTCACCTTGGCCAGTTCCTTCTGTAGCCGGGCCCGCTCCGCGCCGATATCGACCACGCCTTCCAGAAGGACGAAGATGCGCAGGCCGCCGACGACCCCGGTGGCGGCCCCCTTGGGCTCTTCGAGGGTCCGGTCGATCTCGAGGCTCTGGAGGTTGGCCAGGATGACGATATGGCCGCGCTCGGCAGCGACGACGGCCGCGCCCTCGGCCTCCGGCGCAAAGATCCGGACGTTCACCTTCTTGGAAGGGGCGATGTTGACCTCCCCCCGGATGTTCCGGATCGCGCTGATCACGTCCATGACGAGCCCCATGCGCGCCTCCGCTTCCGGATCGGCCGGCGTTTCGTCCACTCGCGGGAACTCGCTGACCATGATGGACGTACCGTCCGCCACGAGGGTCTGCCAGATCTCCTCCGTGAGAAACGGCATGAAGGGATGCAGAAGCTTGAGCGAGGTCTGGAGCGTCCGGCGGAGCGTCCGGCGGGCGGCGACGACGGCCGCGTTGTCCTCGCTCCCGTAGAGGACCGGCTTGATCAGTTCGAGGTACCAGTCGCACAACTCGTGCCAGACGAACTGGTACACGGCGGCGGCGGCTTCGTTGAATTTGTATTCGTCGAGCCCCCGGATGACCTCGGCGGTCGTCCTGTTGAGGCGCGAACGGATCCAGCGGTCGGCCAGGGAGAGGTCCTGCGGCGGAACCGTTTCGGTCCCCTTCGGCTCGCTCTTCAGGTTCATGAGCGAAAACTTCGTCGCGTTCCAGATCTTGTTGACGAAATACTTGTAGCCCTCGATCCGCTCCTCCGACATGCGCACGTCGCGCCCCTGGGCCGAGAAGGCCGCCAGGGTGAAGCGGAAGGCGTCCGTTCCGTACTTGTCGATCATCTCCAAGGGATCGATGCTGTTCCCCTTGGACTTGCTCATCTTGTCGCCCTTCTCGTCTCGGACCAGGGCGTGGAGATAGACGTCCCGGAAGGGAACGTCCTTCATGACGTAAAGCCCCATCATCATCATGCGGGCGACCCAGAAGAACAGGATGTCGAACCCGGTGACGAGGAGCGACGTGGGGTAGAAGGTCTTCAGGGCCGCCGTCCCGTCGGGCCATCCCAGGGTGGAGAAGGGCCAGAGGGCGGAGCTGAACCAGGTGTCAAGGACGTCCTCCTCCTGCCGCAGGTCCCGGCCCTCGCAATCGGGACACGTCTCGGGATCCTGGGTGGCGACGATCATCCGGCCGCACCCGCCGCAGGTCCACACGGGGATCCGGTGGCCCCACCAGATCTGCCGGGAGATGCACCAGTCGCGGATGTTGTCCATCCATTCGTAGTAGGTGGACTCCCACATGGACGGAACGATCCGGGTCTCGCCCTTGACGACCGCCGCCGTGGCGGCCCGGGCCAGGGGCTGGATCTTGACGAACCACTGCTTGGAGACCATTGGTTCGATGTCCGTCTTGCAGCGGTAGCATTGGCCGATGTTGTGGACGTAGGGCTCCGTCCCGACGAGATAGCCCTGCTCTTCCAGATCCCGGACGACGTTCCGCCGGCATTCGTAGCGGTCCTGACCTTCGTACGAACCGCCGTTCGCGTTGATCACGCCGCTGCCGTCCATGATCTTGATGATTTCGAGATCGTGCCGCCCCGCCATGGCGAAGTCGTTGGGATCGCAGGCGGGCGTGATCTTGACGGCGCCGGAACCGAAGTCCAGCGTCACGTAGTCATCGGCGATGATGGGTATTTCCTTGTTCACCAGCGGCAGGACGACGCGCTTCCCCACGAGGGCCCGGTACCGGTCGTCTTCCGGATTGACGGCGACCGCCGTATCGCCGAGCATCGTCTCGGGACGGGTCGTGGCGACGACGATTTCGCCGTTCCCGTCGGCAAAGGGATAACGGATGTTCCAGAGAAAGCCGGGCTCCTGCTTGTACTCCACCTCCAGGTCGGAGATGGCCGTGTGGCAGCGCGGGCACCAGTTGACGATGTAGTCTCCCTGGTAGATGAGGCCGTCGTTGTACAGGCGGACGAACACCTCCCGGACGGCGCGGGACAGCCCCTCGTCCATCGTGAAGCGCTCGCGCTCCCAGTCGCAGGAACAGCCCAGGCGCTTCAACTGGTTGATGATCACGCCGCCGTATTTGGCCTTCCACTCCCAAACGCGCTCGACGAACTTCTCCCGTCCCAGATCGTGGCGGGTGAGCCCCTCACGCGCCAGTTCCTGCTCCACGACGTTCTGGGTCGCAATCCCGGCATGATCCATGCCGGGCATCCAGAGGGCGTTGTAGCCCTGCATGCGCTTGAACCGGACGATGATGTCCTGCAAGACATTGTTCAGGGCATGGCCCATGTGGAGCATGCCCGTTACGTTGGGAGGAGGGATGACGATGGCGAACGGCGGCCTCGCGCCGTCATCGACCGCGTGGAAAAAGCCCTTCTCCAGCCAGTAGGCGTACCACTTCGCTTCGGAATCCCGGGGTTCGTAGGTTTTACTTAAAGTTCCACCGCCCATTGATACACTCCATGAAAAAATCCCCCTTCCTCCCCTGCGGAGGCGCTGCGCTCCGCACTGTTCGAGGGGCGATCGAGGGGATCTTTCCGCTATGATGCCACGGGGGACGGCAGGGAGAATCTCTTTCCCCTGCCATCCCCCGCGTCTTGGTCTTGCCTGTTCGGATCTTTCCCGATAGGATTTCTCTCCTGCCTAATAAATCTTCAGGATGTCGCTGAATTTACGGATGATGAGCAGGGAGTCGGCCCCGCCCACCGGACCCAGGGGCCCGAATTCGCCCGATGCCAGATCCTTTGGCTCCATGATGCCGCGCGACGTTACCACCCGCACCGCGTTGTAATAGGGCAGGTCCGTTCTCAAGTCGGGGAAAGACGACGCCGTCTCTCCGATGAACTTGGTCGCCAGGGTGCTGTCGCCGCTCACCTTCATGAGGATATCCTCGATCATCATGGCGTAACTCGCCCGGTCGATCAGGTCGTTCGGGTGAAAGGCGCCATCCGGGAAAACCTCGAGCCCCCGAACGCCCAACTGGATGATCCCCTCGATGTCCGCCTTCAGGGGATGCGTGGCGATGTCGTTGGCCGTTTTCGGGGCTGGACCGGATTCCTTGGCCTTCTCGGGATCCTTGAATGAGGTGTCGAAGGTTTTCAGGGTGCGCTTCTGATACAGGACATCGATCTTCAATTCCTCCATGAACAGGGCCGCCGCATCGGCGCGTGTGATCTGCTCCACGAAGGCAATCTTCTTTCCGGTGATCGTGCCCGGCATGGCCCGCTGGATCTTCTGGACGAGGCGCCACTGATCGTCGGCCTCGCGCACGTAGTCGCCCTTCAGATCCAGGACCTTGGAAAACATGGAGGCGGCCTGGTTGATGTCCAGGGCCGTTTTGTAGGCGATTCCCATAAAATAGTAAGCGGCCGAGGACTTGGGATCGATGAGCACGGCGTCGTCGAATTCTCCCTTGGCCGTATCCAGCCAGTCGGACGGCGGGTCGCACACCACGCCGGTGCGGATGCCCGACCGGAGGCAGTCGGCGGCGCTCAGGGTGTTGATGCGGATGTAGCCGACATGGACGAAGACCTTTTCCTCCTCGGTTTTCGCATATTTCCCGGCTTTCTTCATCATCGCGAAAGCGGCGCTGAAATCCCGCTGATAGGCATTGGCAAGGCCGCTGCCTGCGTAGGCCTTGGAATACTTGGGGTCCAGCTGGATGGCCAAGTTGAAGGATTGCTGGGAATCGACATAGCGTCCCTGATCCAGCAGCTTCATGCCCGTATAAAAGTGATGCTCCGGCGTGTCCAGTTCGCTGGTCGCCACCCTGGCCTTGGGACCGCAGGAAACGAGAAGCAGGCCCGCCGCGACGAGAACCAGGACCGTGGTAAGATTTCGATTCTTGAATAGACGAACCATATCATCCTCCTTATTCTTGAAAAGACCGTTCTCCTGGAACCCGCCCGGGGATTCCTTTTGTCCTTCAACCACCGATTTGGCTGTTTTTATAATCTTCCCCTCCCCTTTAAGTCAAGGAATTTCACGGTTCAGAAACGGCCGCAGACAGGCCTCCACGCCCGCCGTATCGCCGGGAGAAAACCAGCGAATCTCCGGATCGGGGGCAAACCAGGTCTGTTGACGTTTGGCGTAATGCCGCGTATCGCGCTTCAGCCTCCGGACCGCATTGGAAAGATCAGCCTCCCCGCGGAGCCAGCCTCCGATATGGCGATAGCCCAGGGATTGCATCGGCTTGAGCGACGCATCGTAGCCGCGCGCCGCCAGTCCCGCGACTTCGTCCACGAGGCCGGCGGCAATCATGGCGTCGACGCGCGCCTCGATCCGGGCAAAGAGCGGTTCCCGCTCCAGCCGAAGGCCGATCTTGAGGCTGCGGTAGCGCCGTTCGGCAAAGCGATGCTCGGCCTGTTTGCCGACGATGGATTCTCCGGTCAGGGCGAGAACCTCGAGCGCCCTCACGATACGGACCGCATCGTGAGGATGGATCCGCCCCGCCGCCCGGGGATCCAGCCGTCGGAGCTGTTCATAAAGATGTGAAACGCCCTTCTCGTCTCGGACCGCCCTCCATTGCGCCCGCAGGGCCTCGTCCGGGCCGGGGCCGCCGACCAGCCCCCCTAGAAGGGCGCGGATATAGAGCCCCGTCCCGCCCACGACGAACACCGGCTTACCCAGGCGATGCAGACGGTCGATGACCTGCCCGGCCTGTTCAACAAACAGGGCGGCGTTGAAGGGTTCGTCCGGATCGACGACATCGATAAGATGGTGGGGGACGCGCGCACGGGCTTCCCGGCCCGGCTTGGCGGTCCCGATATCCATTCCCCGGTACACCTGCATGGAGTCGGCACTGATGATTTCCCCGCCGTACGCCTGGGCGAGCTCGAGCGCCAGCGACGACTTCCCGACCGCCGTCGGCCCCAGGATCACAATGAGTTTCGGCCTGTCTCCGGACGTCATTTCCTCCTCAGCCGACCCTTCGCCTCAGGTTCTCCTGAACATCCGTTTCAGGTCCCGTTCGTCGATGAGCACATACGCGGGGCGTCCGTGCGGACACGTGGAGGAGAAGGAAATGGCTTCCAGTTCCCGGCAGAGGGCGCCGACCTCCGCCTCCGTCAGCTCCTGATGCGCCTTGACGGCCCCCTTGCAGGCGAGGACCGCGTGGAGCCGGTCCCGCTGTTCCCGGAGCCCGGCCGTCGCGGGCAGTTCGGACAGTTCGGACAGAAGGTCTCTGACCGTCTGCCGGGGATCGAGGTTCGGGACGAGGGCGGGAACGGCCTTGACGGCGATGCTGGTGTCCCCGAACGGCTCGATGGCGAAGCCCAGTTCGTCCCAGAGCGCCTGCAGCGACAGGGCGAGTTGGAACTCGCCGGCGCGCAGCGAGATCACTTCCGGCAGGAGAAGCTGCTGGGTCACGACCTTTCCCGCCGTCCCGCTCGTTCGCAGGCGTTCGAAAAGAACCCGCTCGTGGGCCGCGTGCTGATCCATCAGGAGAATGCCGGCGGGATGCGCAAAGACTAGGTAGGTGGACAGGACCTGTCCCAGGTAGGTCCCCTCGGTAAAGCGGATCGCCGCCTCCGGGAACGGAGCCGCCGTCGTGGGCGGCGTCGGGAACCCCGCGTCGCGGTCCGGACGAACCGCCGGGGCCGCCGGCAGCCCCGCAAAGAGGCGCTTGCTCCTCCCGGAGGAAATCGTGTACCGCTTCATGGCCTCCTCGATGCGGGCCTGATACAGGGGCTCCCGCGCGATGTCGGCCAGAGGCGCGGACGGAACGGCGGTCGATCCCGAAAGGATTGCGACCAGGCTCTCGACGATCAGCGCGTAGATGTCCCGGGGTTGCCGGAACCGGACCTCCGCCTTGGCTGGATGGACGTTGACATCCACCTCTTCGGGAGCCACGTCGAGATAAAGAATGCAGGCCGGGTAGCGCCTGGCTTCGATGAGGCGGCGATAGGCCGTCATGACGGCGTGCTGCAGGAGGGGGTCCCGAACGAAGCGGCCGTTGACGTAGCAGAAGATCTGTTTACCGTCGGAGCGGGTCCAGGCGGGACGCGAGCAAAATCCCGAGAGAGAGGCTGTTTCCCGGAAGCCCGAAAAAGGCAGTAGGTGGCCGGCCGCCTCCTCCCCCAACAGAAGCCCCAGCCGTTCCAGGTCTCCTTCCGTCGCGGGAAGGCTCATCACGCTGCGCCCGTTGGCCTGGACGCGCACCCGGACATGGCGGTGGGGAAGCGCCACCCGGGTGATCGCCTCCAGGCAAGCCGAAAGTTCCGTGGATTCACGCTTGAGGAATTTCTTCCGGACGGGAACGGGGTCGAAGATGTTTTCGACGAGGATGGAGGTGCCGGAAGGACAGCCGCAATCGGTCACCTCGATAATCTGGCCGGCCTCGACGATCAGGCGCGTTCCGTCCGGCCGGTCGCGACGGCGCGTAATCAGGGTGACGCGCGAAACGGCCGCGATGCTGGGCAGTGCCTCGCCCCGAAAACCGAAAGAACGGATTCGATAAATGTCTTCAAAAGAGGCGATCTTGCTGGTGGCAAAACGGGAAAACGCCAGGGGAACGTCGGCGGCCGCCATCCCCCCGCCGTCATCGGTGACGCGAATGGCGCCGCACCCCCCCTGCCGCAACTCGATGCCGACAGTTTCGGCCCCGGCGTCAAGGGCATTCTCGAGGAGTTCCTTGACGATCGACGCGGGACGTTCCACGACCTCGCCGGCGGCGATGCGGTTGGTCAGTTCCTCGGGCAGAACGGTGATTTTCCCCACAGCAGATCATCCTCCCGCCGGGGTGCGCCCCCGAGCGAACCGACAAGAAAAACCGCAGTCCCGGTGGGGACTGCGGTCGAAATCCTGCCTATGAACGCGTCCCGGAAAGGGTCAGTCCAGAACGATCATGACCCGGCATTGTTTCAGGAAACTCAGGTTTTCGGCGGCGCCGCGGATTTTATTCGCATCGGCATTGCTGATCACGATGTCGGAACGGCCCGGTCCTTCGGTCCGCAATCCCTTGAGGCTGACGGGATTGTTGGTGACCCGCGCGTTGCTCTGGGCGGCGTTGAGATCGCGGGCGTAACCGCTCATCCCCTGCTGAATAGCGTATTCGCGATCCACGTTCAGGGAGCCGTACACCTCTTTCCCGCTTTCATCCAGGATCTTGGGCGACATGGCGGGTCTTGCCTGCAGACCGCGCGCATCGATTACGAGTCCGGTGAAAACCTCCGGAGGAGCCGCAGGGGCCGGCGCGGCGGGCTCAGGCGGCGCCGCCGCGGGAGGGGCTAAGGGCGCCGCCGGTTCCGGCGGTACGGACCTCTTCTGCATCAGCCGGGGAATGATCACCTGGGAAAAACCGCCTGCCAGCGGCATCCGGAGCGTTATTTCCACGGTCCCGTCCGAGAGGTAGTCCTGTTTAACGAGGTGGGCGTCCTTAACCACACCCTCCACCTGGGTATTGATCACGTCGCTCTCCACGGCGAAGTCCTTGACCACCGTCATGGAATCCACCCGGACCCCCTTCGTGAGTTCGAGAAGGTTGCGGTAGGCGTCGACCCGGGCCGCCCGGAGCGCCAGTGGACGGGCCTGGGGCTTCCCAATGAACCTTTCCGGCGGGGCGCCGATGCCCACGGCCTCGATGTACCCCTCCGACCAGTTGATCTTGCCCTTGCCGGCCATCTGTTCGATAATCTGCGTCCATTCCGGCATGCTCACCGTATCGGCGGCCAGGCCCACACCGGCATACAGAAACAGGCCCGCCAGCAAAATCCCTATCGTCAGTACCCATTTTGACTTCATGACATCCTCCTTGACGGTTATGGAATCACCCATAGAAACATCCCCTCGGCAAACGCGACCCCCTGTTGCCGCATGTTCGGAACGATAACAGAATCTCCCCCCCCTTTCAACGGGGAAATTGCCCCCCGAGGCTTATCTGCCCCGGAAGGCCCTGTCCTCCGGTTTTTCCAACCAGGGCTTGATGTTGATATTCCTGTCCAGATCGCCCCAGATCAGACTGACGTCCGGGGGCGCCTTTCCCCACCAGTTTTCGCGCGCATCGATATAGATCGAGGAAAAGATCTGCAGGGCGACGGGATTGTCGATAAAATTGTTCCGATGAATCGACGGATTGGACATGCCGACGCTCTTGATCGCGCCTTCGCCGGCGTTCGCGGTGAAGGTGCTGTAGGAAATCCGGGGGGCTGCGTCGTTGCGGCAGAAGATGCCGCCCTGAGACGTCTGGGCAATCAGGCAGTGGGAGATTTCCGGGGCGCCGGTGTAGACATCAAGGGCCGTGGAAGCGAATTTCACCTCGCAGTAGGCCAGGGCGCTGTTCACCTTCGTCTTCTTCGTGAATCGAACGGCATTCGTATAGAATCCCGGCGCGGGCGTTGTCCCCGAGGCCGTGAAGACGATCGGCCGATCCGGGGTTCCCTTGGCCACGATGCCCCCGTCCGCCATGATCAGGGAGGTGTTCTGATCGAAGCGGATCTCCACGCCGGGCTCGACGTAAAGGGTAGCCCCGCCGTCGACGGTGACATCCTTCTGCACCCGGTAGGGGCTGTTCGACACCGTGAGGAAACCGTCGGCCGTGATCGCCCCGTCCAGCGTCTGCGAAAGGATCGGCAGCGCGACCGGCTTCCCGTCGGGATAGGCCGCGCTCAGGACGGTGGCGACATCGACCCGGCCCCGGATCTTTTTCAGCACCTCGAGCCCCTGGGCGGTGCCCCACCAGTTACCGGACGCGTTCACCGCCTCTCCGGTCATTTCCGCCGTCATGTCAAAAGGCCGATTGTCGGTCAGGTTGTTTTCCGAAATGCGGGCGGGGCTCGTCTTCAGGTCGATCCCGACGCCGCGGTTCTGCGCAATGACGTTGCGGGTGATGACGGGCGAGGACGCCTGGACGACAATGCCCTTCCCCTCATTGTCGCGGATGCGGTTTTCCGCCAGGAGCGGCTGGGCGCCGGCCTCGACGACCACCGCCGCCTCTTTCTGCCTGTGGAGGGTATTCTGAACCAGGTTCGGCTTCGAGAAGGCGCCCGAGATCCGGACGGCCGTCCCGTTCTCGACGAATTCCGAGGCCTCGATCCGCGGTGAGGCGGCCATGCAGAGCACCCCGATGCGCGCCTTGCGGATGCGAACGTTCCGGAGGACGTTTTCCTTTTCCTTGACGTTCAGGAAGGTAATCCCCTCCCAGGTTTTCCCCTCCTCGGCATCGAAGGTGATGATATGCTCCCCGTCCCCCTGAGCCAGCAATCTTCCCTCCACCGTGATCCCCCCCCTCCCCGAGCGGATTTCCGTACCCGGCTCTATGGTGAGGCGGGCCTTGTCCCGGACGATGACGGAATTTTCAATCACGTAGGGGCTGGCGCCTGAATACCAGATCGTATCGGCCTCGATGGCGCCCGAAACGGGCGTGGGGCCCGGTGTGACGGGCATACCGACGATCACTTCGCTCCGTTCGCTTTCGTTCCCGGCCTGATCCACCGAGGAAATCTGAAAATAGTACTTCCGATCGTTCGTCAACCCCGCATCCCGGTGCTCGTTCAATTCCGTCCGGGCGATCTCGGTAAAGCCGGTGAGGGGCGTCTCGCTCCGGTACAGCCGGTATCCGACCAGGTCCGGCGCGACGCTCTTCTCCCAGTTCAGCAGGACGAGACCGTTGCGGCCGACGGATTTGTAATTCTTCGGAATGTCCGGCGGGGTCGTATCGAGGGTGACGGATCCGACGGCGTCGACCCACTGGGCCATATTCCGGGCGTCATCCTCCAGATACCCGGTGATAGTGGCCTTCTGGACATTGTCCCCCGGCAGGACCTTGTAGACCCCCGGGTAGCCGCCGGGCTCGATCTCCTGCATGTCGATGCGCCGCCGGTAGTCGCCGATGTCGAAACGCGCCCGCATCTTCGGCGTCCCCTGGATGACGATCCGGACTTCATCCCCGGCCTTCTTGGGGAGGCCCTTCGTATCCTGGGTCAACAGCGTGATCGTGGGCGGTCTCAGGGCCTCGGCCAGGGAGGGCGCCGGAATGGTTTTGACCATGTCGCGGAAAAGGTCGTCGCAGGCCCGGAGCAGCTGGATGTCTCTCATGTTCAAGGACGTCGCTACAATGGTGGCGATGATCCCGATGGGCGTGGTCGAGACGCCGCCCTCGTGGATGCGGACCGTGTGCTTTCCGCTCCAGAGGAAATGCCCCGTCTTCGCGTCGTACATCCGGACTTCCGCACCCACGGCGACATGGGAATACAGGATCGCGAAGAGCTTGTCGAAATCGGAGATCTCGCCCAGGACGATGGCGTCGACCCCCAGGATCTTTCCCAGTTCCTCGTACGGGGTCTTGTAGAGGATGTCCGGATCGGTCAGGCCGGCCTTTGCCAGGAGGGCGTCGACCTTGTAGAGTTCCATGTCCTGGTAGGGAACGGCGCTGAAGTGGTTGTAAAAGCCCTTCCGCACCGCGTCGAACCCCTTCCCGCTTTTGGACAGGTCATAGAAGGGCAGGACGGCGACCGTCCTCGGCATGTGCTCCTGCATGTAGGGGTCGATCTTGAACTTTCCCTTGTACAGGGCGATGATCTCCGGAGTGATGATCGTCGTCTTAGTGGCCACGACGCAGCTTTGCACGGCCAAGGTCGCGAGCACCACTGTCAGACAAAGGGATAACCGCTTGAACGCGTTCATGGCTGGCCTCCCAAAACCTCAAGTTTGCGCCACGGTGAGCAGGGCGTTTGCCCCGCCTTCAATCACGAGCAGCCGCTGCATGGAATCGGATGAACCTCCATGACGGTCCGTCTTTTCCGCGTTCAACGCCGGCCGGCATCCCCCGGATCAGGGGGTCTGCTCTTTCGCGTCGCCGCCCTTGGCCGGCGCACCGCCCGGCGCCAGTTCCACCAGAAACTCGCCCCGGTGCTGCGGAGAGATCCGGATGAATTTATAGGGAATCGCGACCGGCTCCCGCCCCGTGGCCATGGTGCGGTGGGTCAGGATCCAGACGGCGCCCGTCGTGGTGTCGACCAGAAAGGCCTGGTCTTCGTTTCCCGGCACCACCTGGTATTTCCCGATCGTATCGGCCGCTCCGGCTCCACAGACGCCGATGAGCCCCACCAACGCCAAGAACACAAGGATCCTGCCCACTCGATGGAATATCGGTTTCATCGTCTTCATCCCCCGCCTCACCCCGCTTTGATTAACGTCCTACAATCAAAAGTTCCGGGCACGGATCGCTTTCCAGCCCGTCTTTGTCGACCGCCGTCACGACATAGGTTTTCTTTTTCCCCTTGGGCGGCCCCGCTTCGCTGAAGCGTGGTTCTTTGACGGTGGCGATCTTCTCGGTTCCGTACCAACGTTTTTCATAGACGACGTAATGGACGATATCGCTCTCTTCATTGGGCTGCCAGGTGAGTTCCGCCTGGCCGCCGCTGATACGCCCCTTCGCGACCGACGGCACTTTCGGCCGCGGCTTCGTCTGGATGCGGACGATATCGGACAGATCACTCAGCAGCCCGTCCCGGTCTTCCGCCTGGATGCGGTACTGGTAAACCGTACCGTCCTTCAAGTTCTGGTCGATGTAGGCATTCGTTTTCCCGACCGTCGCCACACGGGAGAACTCCCCGCCTCCGGTTCCTTCGAGCCGGTAGACGGCGTACGCCTCGACATCCTCCTCCGGATTGGGATCCCAGGACAGCGGCGCCTGTTTCACCTGAAGATCGGCAGCCTTGAGCCCCAGGGGCTTTGCGGGACGGGCCTTGGTGGTCGCGGAAACCGGATCCGTCAGATCGCTTTCCACATCCACCTTGTTGAACGTCGTCAGGGCGTAATAATACGTGACCTCGTCCGCCAGCTTTTCCGAAGCGGCGGAACCGGTATCCGTAAAGGCGCTGTTCGCTTGTCCTTCGATGCGTTTGATCAGCAGATACTTGCCGATCTTTTCCTTCGACCAGTAGACGTTGTAGCCGACAACGTCCGGCTGCCGACTGGACGTCCAGGCGAGATCCACCCGCTTCGCCAGCCCGCTCCTGGCCTGAAGCCCTTCCGGTTTCGGGGGTTTCCCCTTCGTGACGGCGGAAACGGTCACGGAAGGAGACGTCTCGATTTCGGTGTCTTCAACGGCCGTGACGCGATAGTAATAGCGGACCTGATCGGCGAGTCCCTCCGTATCCGTAAACGCGACTCTCCCGTCCGCCCGGGCGCCGGCGGCATCCAGTTTCCGGATCTTCAAAAAATCGGCCTCCTCACGGAGACTGCGATAGATGAAATACCCCTTGATGAAGGGTGACGGAACGGGATTCCAGCTCAGCCGGATCTCCCGGATGAGATCGCCCTGGGCGATCAGACCGGAGACGGCGGGAATGGTCGTCCCTTTCACGCTTCGGGAATACTCGCTTTCAAGGTTCTTTTCATTGTAGGCGGTCACCCGGTAAAAATACTCCTCCCCGTCGGCCAGTCCCTTGTCGAGGTAAGGAACCTTGAACAACTTGTCGAGAGCGGTCGTGGTGTCGACCCCGATCCCCAGGTCCTTGCCCAGGATATTGGCCACCTCCCTGTAGGGCCCCTGTTCCACCTTCGCGCGGTAGAGTTTGTACCCCTTCATCTTCAGCGGGTCGTCACTGGTCATGGGACTGGGCGACCAGATCATCTGGATGCTCCGCACGTGACCTTCGGCGCTCAGAATCACGGGGGGGTTGGGAGTCAGCGCCGTTTCGGCCGGGATCACGGCTGAAAATTCGCTCTGCTGACCCCGCTGATTGAAGGAACGAATCTTGTAATAGTAGGTCCTGTTCCGCTCCAGGCCCTGGTCGAGATATTCGGGGCGCGTTGTCTGGCCGATCTTGGCGAAGGGACCGGTCTCCGTGGAGCTCCGAAAGAGTTCGTAACCGGCGGCCGGCGCGTCGGGGGGATCCTCCCAGTTCAGGGAAACACGCATGTTCCCCGACCGCTTCTGTACGTTGACGGGTCCCCCCATCGAGGGCTTGTCCTCCAGCGAACGGCTGGCGTTTTCCGCGATGGCCGCCACGATCATGGACGCGAGTTTCCGGACTTCGCCCAGGAGACCGGCGTCGCCCAGGGCCCGGACATGGGTCTGGAAGATCACCCGTTTCTGCTCGATGTGCACCACCTTACAGTGGATGGCGATAATCGTTCCCCGCTTCTGCACGTTGCCCACGACGATGACGTTAAGCCCCAGGCGCGTTCCGATGTGGATGACGTTTTCGAAGAGGTCGTTCTGCTGCAGGTCGTTGAGACTGAGAAAAGCCTCCAACTCCTTCCGGTCCATCAGATTCAGGGAGGCTTCGGACTGCAGGGAGGTGGTCAGCATGTTGGTCACGGTGGTCCCGTAGCCGGAGGCTTCGATATTGACCGTGCCGAAATTGAAAACGGAAACCCGGGTCGCCGTGGGGGGCTGCGCCGCTGCCAGCACGGGGAGGGAAAAAACGATCGTCCACAGCAGTGGGAAGAAGGATACGAACCTTCTGTTCTTCATGGTTTCCCTCCAGGCAGAAAAGCCCGGCTCGACGTCCGGGCCCCCCGCGCTTCGCCTTGGCTATTTATCCTGCACCAGCTTGACGATGAACTCCATGGATTTCTGGGAAATCGGGGTCGAGATGCCCTTCAGCTTCTCGTCGTAGATCGCATCGGTGTACCGTTCGACGGCCTGATCGATGTTGCGCCTTTTTTGCTGCTGCTGCCCATGGTTGAAGTATTCGACCTCCAGGCTCTGGTAATGTTTGAGCACGCTCTGGCCCATCTCCGAGATCTTCTCGTTCGTCAACTCGTCCAGGACCTCCACCTCCGTCGGAATCTCGAGCGGATCGTGGGGGATATTGGCAATCGCAACGCCGTCCTGGTACTTGTCCTCCTTGATCAGTCTTCCGGAAATGGTGTTGGTGAAGATGTTCTCCCCGGTCAGGGTATCCACAAGTTTGTATGAAATCTCGATAATGGCGGTGACCTTGCTCGATCCCTGTTTGTAGGAGATGAACTGGTAATCTCTCTTTTTCACCGTCCGTGGGGGGGCGTGCTTGAGATCGTCCGCGTTGGGCTTGGGGTTCATCATCAGCCAGTCGGAGAACTCCGGATTGCGGACATCCTCTTCATTGACCAGAACCTTGACCTGACCCAGGCTCGGCATATCCGTCGTACGCGCGGAGAAGTGCAGCACGTCGCCCATGATGAAGGTATCGATCCCCCTCATCTTCCCCACGCTCTGGACCGACTTGACATCGACCAGCCCCGTCTGCCCCAGTTGCATCTCCCGCAGGATGGACTGAAGATTTTCCCGCTCGATGATCCTGAGATCCCCGCTCCCGTTCTTGTGCAGGAACGTGATCAGCTTGTTGGCGGCAATCTTGCCCGCGTCCTTGTCGTTGCTCGGGCTGCTGAAGTCAAAGACGGCGATGGATTTCTTGATCCGTTTGTTGATCCGATCCTTGGTATCCAGGACCTTCTGGAACAGTTCCGGATAGGAGGGATTGATGGCCTGCACTTTCTCAAGCCAGACCAGCGCGTTCCCCCAGAGTTCCTTTTGCGCGTATTTGTCGGCCCGATCCATGAGCTGCTTGCAGAAATTCCAGAGAAATTCCTTGAAAACCGGATCGTCCTGCAGCTCCGGGGCGTAGGTCCGGATCCGTTCCACCCGTTTCATGGCCGGGTAATACTTGCCCTGATTCATGAATTTGACGGCTTCGTCGAAGTAGAGCTGCCCCACCTTGGCCTTCATGCCGTCCATCTTCCCAACCAGTTCCTGGTTTTCGGGCTGATATTCCAGCGCCTTTTCGTAGAGCGTGATCGCCCGGTCCCAGTTCTGGACGCCGGCTGCTTTGTCGGCCTCCGTCAGGTAGTATTGGACATTGTCGCGCGACTGCGCCTGCGCGGCCAGTGCGGACAGGTCGTAATAGTTGGGATTGATCTCGACGGCCGCCTTGAAGACCTGGGCCGCCAGCTTCCATTCCTCCTGCTTGCCCAGGGCAATTCCCTGTTGGTAAAGGCTCTTGACGGCTTCCTGCTCGGAGCGGGCGAGCCGGTTACCCGTATCCTCATAGTTCGGGAAGAGTTGGTTGACCTGCTTGAGCTTGGTCAACGCCGCCGGCCAGTCCTCTTTTTGCATGTCCAGCTCGGCCTGTCCGTAGAGGGTCTTCAGTTTGCCCTGAAGCGCCTCCATTTCCCCGCCCACTTCCTGTTTGAACGCAACACCGGTCTTGTTCTGGGGGTCCAAGGCAACGGCGGTATCCGCTTCCTTGAGAACCCGCTCCAAAGCCGGGACCGTCACTTCCGGGGACGCCTCGGCGAGAAGCTGCCGGGCCCGCGCCAGGTGAACCTTGGCCGCCTCTCTTTTTGCATTTTCAAGGGCGTCTTTGTACTCTTGATTGTCGGGCGCTTCACTGACCGCCTTCTGGAAATAGATGATCGCCTCGTCCCAGCGCTGGCTGCCGCTCAGATCCTGGCCGACCTTGAAACTCTCGCTGACGGCGCATCCGGCAAGCAAAAGCAGGACAAACAATCCCGAAAGCATCCGTGTTCTCATCGCCCGTTTCATGATTACCTCCCTGTGGTGCATCTTGACCGTCGTTTGCGTTCCACGAATCCCCGTGGGGCCGGCAGAAAACGTCCCTTTCAGGGGACCAGCTTCGCCACGATCCGGTTCTGGGTGATTTCCGTGATTCTCAGTTTACGCTGGTTGAAGGTCATGGCGGCCAGGTCGTCGGCCACCCCTTGGGTATTGCCCTTGATCTCGAGATCCAGTTCGGCCTGACCATGGGCATAGGCGCGCTGATAGATCTCCCGGAATCCTCTCACGTCGCTCGCGATCTGTTCCTTGAACTGCAATAGATCCTGATAGGCGTTAAACCCGGTCACGATCAGTTTCACGGTAACCGCATTGGTCAACTCTGACGACCAGCGCTCCATGATTTCGTCCGTCATCTTCTTCGCCAGGCTGTCCGCGGCATCCACCGTGATCTGTTTGATGTCGTCGCGCATCCCCGGACACGATCTTGTTTCGCTGTCCGTCGCCAGAACCTCGCCCGTATCGACGTTGATGATCTTGGTCGAGACGATCACCTTGTTCGTCGTCATTTCGATCTCCCCGAATCTCGACGAGCTGGACGACGCTTCGACATCGCCGACGATCAGGACTTCCGCACCGTAACGATGGCCGAAATTGGCCGTCTCCCGCCGATTGAGCGCCAGCCCCTGAAGATTCTCGCGTTCCGTGCCCTTTTTGTAGGTATCGGCGTCGACCAGCTTGAACCCCTGGGACAGGAAATAGCGGGACATCGCGGACTCGGCAACGGCGTCCTTCTGTGCCCGTCCGCTGAAAAGAAGCATCAGGCGGGGTTTTTCCTTGCGGGCCATGATGAGGTTCAGGGCGGCGAGACGGTCCTTCAGTTTTCCCATCCCCACATCGGCTTCGATGGTGACTTCGTACATGTCCCCGTCACGCCGTTCGGAAACGATTTTGCGCGAGTTGATGAATCCCTGCGACTCGGAAAGGATCCGGTCCATCTTGACCTGAAAATTCTCCACCTCCGTGCTGCTGGAAATCATGACCCCGACCACCCGCTCCACGGCATTGCGCTGGGCGTTGTCGACCGCCCTGTCGCGGGCGATGTCCACGCGGTTGTTGTTGACGACGGCCATCCCATCGGCCACGACCCGGTTCTGGGCATAAAGGAGACTTACCCCCCCGAACATCAGTCCCACGAGCGTCACGAAAAGTATGCATCTTCTCATCATGCCAGTTCGCGTCCTTTCCCGCCGCCGGTCCCCGGCGGCCTTGAACGGTCGTTCCGCTCGATAAATCGGCAGGTTAACGAACCTGCACCGCATATACTGAAATCTCTCTAAGGTGTCAAGGCTTTTCGGCGGACGGGCTCCACTGCTCCAGAATTGACACGGAGGACAGGTAGTCCTGAAGCGCAATCTGCCAGAATCGCATCGTCCGGCCCGTCGTCTGGAGGAACTTCCGGTTGCTCATGACGCTGTAAGACGGACGTCTGGCCGGGCGTCCCAACCGGGTTGACGCAAGGGGACGCACCGCGACGTCGGTCAATCCGGCATGGGCGAGAATGGTTTTCGCAAAGTCGAACCAGCTTGCCTGGCCCCGATTCGTGACGTGGAAGACCCCGTGCCGGTCCTCGAAGATCAGCCGTTCGACGGCCGCCGCCAGGTCGACCGTATAGGTGGGAGAGCCGACTTGATCGTCCACGACGTCCAGTGTCGGCCGCCGCCGTGCCGCCGCCAGAATGGTCCGGACGAAATTTTTACCGTGGCGGCCGTACAGCCAGGCGGTTCGGATCAGCAGGAAGTCCGGGGCCAGGTCGATCAGGTAACGCTCCCCGGCCAGCTTGGAGGCGCCGTAGACATTCAGGGGACGGCCGGGATCCTCCTCGACATAGGGCTGCCCCTTGGTCCCGTCGAAAATATAATCCGTACTGAAATGGACGAGCTTCACCCGATACTCGCGGCACGCCATGGCGACATGCCTGACGCCCTCCGCGTTGACGGCAAAACACAGATCGGGATTCGCCTCACAGGCGTCCACATCCGTGTAGGCCGCCGCGTTGATCACGATTTCCGGATCGCATTCCGCAATCGCCGCCCGGCAGGATGCCGGGGACGTGATGTCCACGTCACCGACGTCCTTGCCCGACACGACATGGCCGGACGCGGCCAAACGGAGTACCAGATCGCTCCCCAGCATGCCTTTGTGACCGATGATCAGGATCTTCATACGTGTCCGTACCTGACTTCCTTCAGAAAAAGACCGCGGGCGGGCGCCGTCATACCGGCACGGCAACGATCCCTGGCCTGCAGGATCTCCCCCACGGCCTCGGGGGGATGCTTGCCCAGTCCCACATCGACCAGAACGCCCATGATGGTGCGGACCATGTACCGCAGGAATCCATCGGCCTCGATGCTTGTCTCGATGATGTCCCCGGCCTCGCCGGTCAGCGCGGCGTCGAGAACGGTCCGGATCCGGTCGCGGCTTTCACAGTGGACGGTGCAGAAGGAGGTAAAGTCGTGGGTGCCCAGAAAATGAGGCAGGGCCTGCCGCATTTGCTCGACGGCCAGGGGACGATGAATGAACCACGCCCGCCCGTGCTCGAAAACGTCCCGCACCGACCGGTTGACGATCCGGTAAAAATAGACCTTGCTCGCCGCATCGAAGCGCGCATGGAAGCCTTCCGGCACCTCCCGGAGATCCGTAATTGCGATGTCCTTGGGCAGAACGCTGTTGATGCCTTTTAAAAGATTCGCCTCAGCCAGGCCGGACTCGGTCCGGAAGTGGGCGACCTGCGCCAGGGCATGCACGCCCGCATCCGTCCGGCCGGAGCCGACCACCGTCGCCGGACGGCCCGTGATCCGGCCGACGGCCTCTTCCAGGACCTGCTGGATGGACGAGCCGTTGAGCTGGCGCTGCCAGCCGTGATAGCGGGCGCCGTCGTACGCAATCACGATCTTCAGGGTTCGCATACCATCCATCCCTCCCTCCGGGGCCCGACCTCCGTGCTTTTCATTCAATTCCACCCTGGGTCACGACCGCTTCGCAATGCCCTGGAAGCGCGGAGATACGCCGGGGGTGAATCCGCGGGCGCGCGATTCGAGAAGGCATTCCCTTAAAATAAAGAGGGGAAGTTTCGCTTCCCCTCCCCGTTCAAACGACCGAAATGCAAACGCTCCTTTCAGGATCCGCACCGTTCGAGGGCCTCGATCCCCGGCAGAACCTTTCCTTCCAGAAGCTCCAGGGAGGCCCCGCCGCCCGTGGAGATGTACCCGATCTTGTCGCTTTCCCCCGCCCGGTGGATGGCCACGTCCGTATCGCCGCCACCGACGATTGTCAGGGCGTACGAGTTGCCGACGCTGTGCGCCAAGGCATAGGTCCCCCGGCTGAAGGCATCGATCTCGAAAACCCCCATGGGGCCGTTCCAAATCACGGTCTTGGCATTCCCCAGGGCCTCCGTAAACAGGGTGATCGTCGCCGGGCCGATGTCCAGTCCCATCCAGTGCGCGTTCATCTCCTGCACGGGGACAATCTTCGTCTCCGCCTCCGCCGTCATCGCCTCGGCGATAACACAATCGATGGGTAGGTAGAATTTGACGCCGTGCTCCCGGGCCGTTTGCAGAACATCCTGGGCCGTCGGGATGAGATCATCCTCCACGATGGACTTGCCGACTTCGTAGCCCTGGGCCTTGAGGAATGTGAAGGCCATCCCGCCACCGATGATCATCTTGTCGACCTTCTTGATCAGGTTCACCATGGCCTCGAGCTTCCCCGAGACCTTCGATCCGCCGATGATGGCGACAAACGGACGCGCCGGCTTCTCCAGGGCCCGCCGGAAATAGTTCAGCTCCTTCTTGATCAGGAAGCCCGCGCCGCAGACCGGGACGTGCCGGGTGATGCCGACGTTGGAGGCGTGACTGCGATGGGCGTTGCCGAAGGCGTCGTCGATGTACACATCGGCATAGGCGGCGAGCCGCTTCGCGAAGGCGTCGTCGTTGGCCGTCTCTTCGGGATGAAAGCGAAGGTTCTCCAGGAGGATCAGGCAGCCGGGCTGCAGCTCGCCCACCATCCGGTCCACCTCCGGCCCCAGGCAATCGCCCGCGAGAGGGATCTGTTTCCCCAGCAACCGCGAGAGGCGCCTGGCCACGGGGGCCAGGCTCATTTCGGGCATCAACTTTCCCTTGGGCCGACCCAGATGGGCCATCATGATGATTCGGGCGCCTTCGTCGAGCGCGTAGTTGATCGTCGGCAGGACGGCGCGGATGCGCGTATCGTCCGTAATGTTCTGTGAACTGTCCAGCGGAACGTTGAAATCGAAGCGGAACAAAACCCTTTTCCCCTTGATGTCGATCTCGTCGATGTATTTCATGGATCCTCCTTGCCCAGCGTCTCGAAAAGGGTTATAAGGGCCGTGCCTGTCGAAGCAGCCCGAATCCGCGACTGCCAAGATTTCCTTGGCGTTTTTGTGAGGTTTTTACTGCGGATCGTTAGGTGTGCTGCTATATAACACGGCGGCATTCAGGTCAAGATGAATTGCGCCGCCTTGTGGAAGGCGCGACAAAAAAAGGAAAAAGGATGACAGACGGCATGGAAAAGGAACTCAAGAAAAGCGCGACACGGGAAAAGATCGAGGCCTTCGAGCGGAAGCGGGACGCCCTGAAGGAGATGGGCGGCGCGGGACCGATCGCCAAGCAGCACGAGGCCGGAAAACTGACCGCCCGGGAACGCCTGGCGATGCTCTTCGATCCCGGAACCTTTCAGGAGGTGCAGCTCTTCGTTAAACATCGCTCCTCCCTCTTCGGCTTGGGCGACAAGGAGATTCCCGCCGACGGCGTCGTGACGGGTTTCGGTCATGTCAACGGACGGACGGTTTTCGCCGCGGCACAGGATTTCACCAGCGCCGGCGGGAGCCTCGGCGAAATGCACGCAAAGAAAATCTGGAAGGTCATGGACATGGCCCTGACCGCCCGCAAACCCTTCGTCTCCCTGAACGATTCCGGCGGGGCCCGTATCCAGGAGGGCGTCCCCTCCCTCGAAGGCTACGGCGGCATCTTCTACCGAAACACCCTGGCCTCCGGATACATCCCCCAGATCACCGCGATCATGGGCCCCACCGCCGGCGGGGCCGTCTACTCCCCCGCGCTCACGGACTGGGTCTTCATGGTGAAGGATCGGAGCTACATGTACATTACGGGTCCCGACGTCATCAAGGCGGTCATCGGGGAGGAGGTGACGCACAACGACCTGGGCGGCGCCGTCGCCCACGCCACGAAGAGCGGTGTCTGCCACTTCGCCACGGAGAGCGACGAGGACTGTCTCGCAAAGGTCAAGACCCTGCTGTCCTACCTCCCGGACAGCTGTCACAGCCCGCTGCCCGTCAGACCCTGCACCGACGTCCCCGATCGGGAATGCCCCGAACTGGACACGATCATCCCGGACAAATCGAGCCGGGGCTACGACATGAAAAAGGTCATCACGGCCGTCGCCGACAACGGCGAGGTCTTCGAAACGCACGAGCTGTGGGCGAGGAACATCACCGTCGCCTTCATCCGGATCATGGGCCGGCCCGTCGGCGTCATCGCCAACAACTCGCGCTTCAACGCCGGGGTGCTCGACACGCACGCTTCGGACAAGGCCTCTCGCTTCATCCGGTTCTGCGACGCTTTCAATATCCCGCTTCTGACCTTCGCGGACGTACCCGGCTACATGCCCGGCACCCAGCAGGAGTGGTCGGGCATCATCAGCCACGGCGCCAAACTGCTCCACGCCTACTCCGAGGCCACCGTGCCGAAGATCACGGTCGTCACCCGCAAGGATTACGGCGGGGCCTACATCGGCATGTGCAGCAAGCAGCTCGGGGCCGACTACGTCATGGCCTGGCCCTCGGCGGAGATCGCCGTCATGGGCGCGGAGGGGGCCTGCAACATCGTCTACCGCCGGGAAATCGGCGCCGCGGAGGATCCGGCCGCCCGGCGGGCCGAGCTCGTCGCCGCCTACGAGACGCAGTTCAACAACCCGTACTTCGCCGCGAGCCTGGGCATCATCGAGGAGATCATCGCCCCGCGGGATACGCGCAAGCGGGTCGTGGCGCTGCTTGAGACTCTCGAGAACAAGCAGGAATCCAGGCCTGACAAGAAGCACAACAACATCCCCTTGTAGGTGTCGACCCTTTGAAATCGCCGTCCCTCCGCGCGCCGAACCTTCCCTCCCCCGCCCCTCGCTTCGTTCGAGGGGCGGGGGATAAGGCGGCCGGAAAACGCTCCCTGGCACGCCTGGAGGGATGTGCCCCGATGCATCATCCGTGAAATCTCCGCTTGACTTTCCGACGGTTTCAGAGCAGACGATGAAGCCGTTCCGTTCAGCTTCATGTTGGAAAATTTACAAACCGGCGATCTTGATTTTTCTTCCGATCAGCGCGCGATTGACAAACCGTGGAGGGTGCGGGCCTTCCCCTTCGGATGTGGAAAGCAAGAACTGGCGGGACTTCCCCGTTGTGCCCTTCCATCCGGCAGGCATGGTTTTCAATCCTCGGGCACTGGATTTCGAAGCGGAATGGTCAAGCGATGCCGGATGCAACTAATCCTTGAATGAATGAGAATTTTTTTTTATAATGGCGCATCGGTTTTTTTGTGGATGAGAGGAAGGAACCATCAATCGGACTGAACCAGCAAAGGATCGGTGACGCATGATGAGCAAGTTATTCCTCGATGTCTTAGGCAATAAGGAGCTTGTCGACGGTTACCAGATTGAAGATTCCATCGCTCAAAAATACCATTTAACACCCGGCTCGATCTGTCCGTTTACCGGCTTGCGCGTGGAGATTTTATCTCCCCAGCAAATTCACGCGGCAGAAAAGGCCGCTCGCCGGAGGGTCATCAAACCGAAGCGAACAGGTCCCGTCGAAGAAAAACAGAAGCTCCAATCTCCCCTGGCTCAAAAACAAAAAAAGAAAAACCTTTCCACTGCTGGCACCAAGATTTCAGGCGTTGCCGCTGGCCTGAAAGCGACGAGAAAAAGTATTCATCCCGAAGCGTCTCACGATTCCGCGCGCGGGAGGTCACGGTCCATCCAGACCCCCACGAGGCGGGATCGAACATTTAAAAAGGAGGAAGGACGAATGGCGACAGCAAAGAAGGTTCAGGCAAAACCGGCGAAGGCCGCGGTAAAGGCCCCTGCCAAAGCAAAGGCTGCTGCGAAGGCGCCGGTGAAAGCCGCAGCGAAACCAACCAAAGCCAAGGCAAAAGCAGTCGCAAAGGCTCCGGCCAAAGCCAAAGCATCGGTCAAGGCGAAAGCGGTCGCTAAGGCCCCGGCAAAGGCAAAAGCCAAGGCGCCGGCCAAGGCAAAGGCGGTCGCTAAGGCCCCGGCAAAGGCAAAGGCCAAAGCCAAGGCGCCGGCCAAGGCAAAAGCGGTCGCTAAGAAGCCGGCCAAGGCAAAGAAGTGATTTTAACCTACCTCGGATAGACGTCCGCCGGGAACCTGCCCCTGTGTCCGGGTTCCCGGCGGATCGTACCCGACCGGTTGGAGACAGGAAGACGGAACGGAAGGGCTCCGGGTGACCGGTACGGCATCCCCGTGGGCCTGCGGGGGATCACGTCTTTTGAGCGGTCAACACCCCGTCGGTCCCCGATCCAATTGAGGACCCTTCAAAAGGACTCCCGGAGGACGCGGTCCAACCGCTGCACCACCGCTTCCCAGCCCAGCGCGGCCATGATCCGATCCAGTTCCGGCCCTTCCGTCGCCCCTGTCACGGCCGCCCGCAGAGGAAGATAGAGCGCCCGCCCCTTGACCCCGGCCTGTTTTCGCAGCGCCTTGAGCGAGCGCGCAAAGACCTGCTCGTCGGGCGGGAGATCGGCCAGGAGCAGGTCGCGGAACAGCCGGACGACCCGGCGGGCGTTGTCGTCCGTCAGAACCGTGCGGGCCGCGTCGTTCCAGGTGTGTCGCTCGTCGAAAAAAACATTCAGGTGACGGGGGACGTCCGCCAGCGTCGCGCAATTGTCCCGGACGGCCTCCACCAGGGCCATCAGCCATCGTCGATCCAGCCTCCGGACGTTCATCCCTTCCCGCTCGAGGAAGGGCAGGATCCGCGCGGTGAGATCGTCAAGCGGCATCCGTTTCAGATAAAGCGCATTGAGCCAGGCCAGCTTCGCCTCATCGAAGACGGCCCCGCCCCGACCCGTCCGGTCAAGGGAAAAATCGCGAACCAGGGATTCCTGCGTGCAGATTTCCTGTTTCTCCGTGAGCGAGCTTCCGAGAATGGCCAGATAATTCGACAGGGCCTGCGGAAGAATGCCCCGCTCCCGGAAGGTGCGGACGGACACGGCGCCGTGGCGCTTTCCCAGCTTGGCCCGGTCCGGAGCCAGGATGAGGGCGTGATGGGCGAAGACCGGGGGATTGAACTCCAGGGCCCGATATAGCAAACATTGCAGGGCGGTGTTGGAAAGGTGGTCCTCGCCCCGGATGACGTGGGAAATCGCCATCAGGTGATCGTCCACGACGCAGGCAAAGTTGTAAGCGGGAATGCCGTTGGACCGGACGACAATGAAATCCCCCAGGGCCTCGCCCTGGAAAGACATCTCCCCGCGGATCAGATCGGTGAAGTATACGGGACCTTCCGCCACGCGAAACCGGTAAGCGGGGCGGCGCCCCTCCCGTTCATACCGCCGCCGGTCGGCGACCGTCAACTGCCGGCATTTCCCCAGGTAACGGGGCGCCATCCGCCGCGCCAGGAGGGCGGCCCGTTCCGCCTCCAGCTCGGCCTCCGCGCAGTAGCAGGGGTAAACCCACCCGGCCTCGATAAGCCGCGCCAGATGTTCCCGGTACAGATCCAGCCGCTCGCTCTGTCGATAGGGTCCGCAGGCCCCCACACGATCCGGACCCTCGTCCCAGTCGAGCGACAGCCACCGGAGGTCTTCCAGAAGGTTGGCGATGAAGACGTCCTCGGTCCGATCCCGGTCCGTATCCTCGATGCGGAGGATGAAGGCGCCCCCGGTATGGCGGGCAAACAGCCAGTTGAAGAGGGCGGTGCGGGCGTTGCCGATGTGGAGGTCTCCGGTCGGCGATGGGGCGAAACGTACGCGCGGCTGGGCGGCTTCGTTCATCGGCCGCACTCCCGCACGGTCGCGACGGCGAAGGCGGCCACCCCTTCCTCCCGGCCGACGAACCCCATGCCCTCGTTCGTCTTGGCCTTGATGTTGATCCGACCGGCGTCCAGGCAGAGCGTTGCCGAAAGATGTTCGATCATGGCCGGGATGTGCACCGCCAACTTGGGTTTCTCCATCAGGATCGTGGCATCGAGATGAACGACCTCGAATCTTTTCTCCTTCACAAGGCTGCAGACCCGCGCCAGGAGGGTCAGGCTGGACACGCCGCGATAGGCCGGGTCCGAATCGGGGAAAAGGCGCCCGATGTCCCCGCCCCCGACGGCCCCCAACAGGGCGTCGATCACGGCGTGGATCAGGGCGTCGCCATCGGAGTGTCCGAGCAGCCCCCGGGGATGGGGAATGTCCACCCCGCCGAGGATCAGTCGTCGATCCGCCACCAGGCGATGGCTGTCATACCCGCAGCCGACACGCTCCGGCATCTCCGTTGCGCCCTCCCCCATCTCTCTTCCCCGTTTCTCCAGGAACCAGCGGGCCCAGTCCAGGTCTTCCGGGGTCGTCATCTTGATGTTCCGCGCCAGTCCGGAAATCATCCGCACCCGCGTTCCCGTCCGCTCGACCAGGGCGGCGTCGTCCGTCCCGTAAAATCCTTCGGCGGCGGCCCGTTCATGGGCCCGCCGAAGGATCTCCAGACGGAAGGCCTGCGGGGTCTGGACGAGGCACAGCCTCTCCCGGGGCAGGGTCTCTTCCACCCACCCCTCGGCATCGGTTGATTTCACGGTGTCCCGCACGGGAATGCCCGTCGCGACGGCTCCCCAACAAACCGCCCCGGCGATGGCCGCCTCGACCAGGGCCGGCGTTGCCAGCGGACGGACGGCGTCATGGATCACCACGATGTCCGTCGTCTCCGCCCGGACCGCGGCAAGCCCTTTTGCGACGGAGTCCTGCCTCTCCCTGCCCCCCGCGATTACCCGGCGGACCTTGCCAAGGCCGTAACGCCCCACGATTTCCGACCGGACATGCGGCACATCCGCCCGGGGTACGACCAGGAGAATCTCCGTCACCGCGGATACGCGGGAAAACGTCTTCAGGACATGGACGATCACCGGCAGGTCGCCCAGCGGAAGGTACTGTTTGGGCCGGGCCGTTCCCATCCGCCTGCCGGCTCCGCCGGCTGCTATGATCGCCGTCACGTTCATAAAAGCCGCGTCGCCGGGGCGCCGAGGGCGCCTCCGGCCATTCGTCGTTTCACGATTTCGCCCCCAGGGCAAACATCTTCTTGTCCTGGGCAAGCCCCTTCATCTCGGAAAAGATCATCCGTCCCGCGGTGGTCTGCAGGACGCTGGTCACCTGGACATCGACGAGTTGCCCCTGGTATCGCTGGGCGTTGTCGACCACGATCATCGTGCCGTCATCGAGATAGGCCACACCCTGCCCGGGCTCCTTCCCCTCGCGGATGATCTTGACCGTCATCGCCTCACCGGGCAGGACGACCGGTTTGACGGCGTTGGCCAATTCGTTCACGTTGAGGATCTTGATCCCCTGCAGCTCCGCCACCTTGTTCAGGTTGAAATCGTTGGTAATGATCTTCCCCTTTTTCTCCCTGGCCAGGGCCACCAGCTTGGCATCGACGCCCTTGATCCTTGGATAATCCTGATCCAGCACTTCGATCGATATGCCCGAGGCGCGCTGCATGCGGTTCAAGATATCGAGTCCCCTCCGGCCGCGGGACCGCTTCAGGGAATCCGAGGAATCGGCAACGTACTGAAGCTCGTCGAGAACAAATCGCGGGACGATAAAATTGCCGTCGATGAACCCCGTATCGCAGATGTCGGCAATGCGTCCGTCTATGATCACGCTCGTATCCAGGATCCGGCAATCGACGGGCTCCTTCGGCGCGTGAAGTCCGAACACGTGCACTTCTTCGATCTTCTTCGACCCCAGCACAAGCCCCAGATAGCCCATGGTTACGGTCAACAGGGCGTAGATCCAGGGAGCGATCTGACGTTTTTCACTAATATTGGTAACAAAACTGAGCCCGTAGGCAAAAAGAAAGGCGATAAGCAGGCCGATGAACATACCGGCGACGCCACCGAAGATCACCCGGATCGAGACCTTGCGGATGGCCTGTTCGATCTGGATGACACTGAGGGCGATGATAATACCGGCAACCAGACCGAGCAGGGATGTGGGAAATCCCCAGTCATAATGGTAAACGATAAAGTAACCGCTGACGGAACAGGCCAGGATCAGCACCAATCGAATAATCATTCTCCATTCACCTCCTTCCTTTCTCGAATTCGCGCGGGCGGTTGAAACCGCCGCTCATTTCAAAAAACGGACGCCATACCCGGAAAACGGGAGCAAACAACTTCCCCCGTTCTCTCGTGCGTCCGGAAACCTCTCGATGCGGTTGAGTGGGGGCTTACTGAACGGGAAAGATCCTCTTCAGATCCTGTTCGATCTTGGTCTCTTCGGTGTTGCAGGCCACGGAGATCTCCTTGATCAGCAGACTCTTGGCCGTATCCATCATCTTCCGTTCGCCGAACGACAGATTCTTGTCGGACTTGAGGATAAACAGGTCGCGCAGGACCTTGGCAATCTCGAAAACGGACCCGGTCTTGATCTTTTCCAGATACTCCCGGTGCCGTTTGTTCCAGGTTTGCTTGTCGATGGCGGCGTCCTTGTTGCGAAGGATTTCGTAAATCTTGGGGATCTCTTTCTGGGAGATGACCTGCCGCAGACCGACCGATTCGGCGCTGCTCGTGGGAATCATGATTTTCATGCCGTTTCCCATGATCTTCATGATGTAGAAAGGCTGTTTGCTCCCCATGAATTCGCGATGTTCGATGGCCTCGATGACCCCCACGCCCTGCGCCGGGTAGACCGCCAAATCCCCTACCTTAAACATCCGATTACACCTACCTTTTATTTTGAAATTCGTAGGTTATCACACTTTGACTGCCGCGTCAATCGCAAATCACGGCGGGCGCGGTTTCCCCTGTTAAATGTACCGGTTCATGATCCCGTCCAGATGCTGGTCCAAACGCCCGGGGTCGCCCTCGTGATAGGCGCTGACGACGTCCTGCAAGCGCCGGTAGACGCGCGCGTCGGCCAGATCGTCGAGACGCCGGTACACCCCCCGGCGCCGCCCCAGGCGATAGATGCGCCGATCCTCATCGGGCAGGGCGAAGTAGCGATCCACCGTTGCCAGCAGACGCGCCTTGTCCTCCGGGAGTTTCCCCTCCAGTTCCTCCAGAAGATTCAGGATATGATCGCTGACGAGCGTCGTTTCGATGCCGTTGAGCGCTTCGATGAAACAGCGGATTTCCCTCAGGATCTTTTCGTCGCTCAGCGGCTGGAATTCCCCGCGCGTCATCAGGTCGTGCAGATCCGTCCCGGGGACGACGTGGAGGGTCCGCAACCGCGCGAACTCGGGATTGATCCGGTTGATCGCGTCGGCCGTCGCCAGCGCATGCTCCCGGCTCCACCGGCGGCCGCCCAAGCCGGGCATGACGTATTCCGAAAGCGAAATGCCGGCGGCCACGATGCGCTGTCCCCCGGTGACGTGGTCGGCCGCCGTCACCCCCTTGCGGATGAAGGCCAGCAGCGGATCGTACCCGCTCTCCATGCCGATGTGGATGCGCGTCAGACCGGCCTCCCTCAGTTTGACGAAATCCTCGACGGACCTTCGGGCGGCCGTATGGGAGCGGGCGTACGTCGTGATGCGGCCGACGGACGGAAACTGGGCCTTGATGAAGGTCAGCACCTCGGCCAGGTCGTCCGTTTTCATGATCAGGGAGTTGGCGTCCTGCAGAAAGACCGAGGTGGCGCCGAAATACAGCCAGGCGGCCACGCTGCGATAGCCGTCGTCGACGTCGTCCTCCCGGCTGTAGATCCGGTTGACCAAGCGATCCGTGATGCGTCCCCCGTCCCCCTGCCGCCAGGACCACTGGCGGATTTGATCGGCGATCTGACGGATTCGGGTGATTTCCTCCTTGATCTCGGCGACGGTGCGCAGCGAAAAGGCTTTTCCCCGGTAGGTGTGACAGAAGGCACACTTGTTCCAGGGGCAATTCCGGGTCACCCGGATCAGGAGGCTCCTGGCCTCGCTGGGGGGACGGATCGGTCCTTGTTCAAACATCTCGTTCACGGCTGAACCTTCCCGAAAACGGGGCGCACTGGAAAAACCCGGGAGTCAGGGGAGAAAAAACATCGGGTTGCGCGCCTTGTTCCTGTATCGGATTTCAAAGTTCCAATAGGGTTCCCGCTTCTTTTCCGGCTTTCCCGTCAGGGCGATGATCTCGCCCCGCTTGACCTGCTGGTCACGCTGGACCCGGCGGCTCTTCAACTGAATGTAAACCGTCTTGAAGTCATCGGGATGTTTGAGGATCACGGTTTCTCCGTACTCTTTAAGGGTGTCCGAGAAAATCACCGTCCCGCCGGCCGCGGCCAGAACCGGCGTATTCTCCGGGGCATCGATTTCGATTCCGTTGGCATTGAGCCCGTTCGGCTGGATGCCGAACCGTGTTTTGACGGGCCCCCTGACGGGCCAGATAAATCGCTGACGCTCAAAGCGGATATCTTCGGAAGGGGTTGCCGGCGCCGGGCGTGGTCGGGCTGTCGGCGGTCCGGCGTCTCGCGGAGGGGAAGGACGGGCCTGGACGGCCGCACCCCCGGAATCTTTTGCCGGACGCGTCTTCCCGCTGACGTCCGCGGCGGGCGGCGGCTTCGCCGCCCCGGACGACGGTGCGCGCACGTCCGGAACCGGCTGGGTCCGGGGCACCGTTCGCGGGGACGGCGACGCGGGGGGAACCGCCGCGACCGGCTCAGGGACGGACGGCGAGGATTCCCGAATCGCCGGAAGGTCGATGTCATGGATCTGGACCGCCCCGGGGATGAACAACGCGCTGCCCTCCACGATCATGTCCGGATCGGTGATGTTGTTGTACTCGGCCAGGTCCTGGACGGTCACCCGGTAGGTCCGGGCGATGACGGAAAGGGTTTCGCCGCGCTGGACGAGGTGATAGACACCTCGGGACGTCTCCGTTCTGTCGAGATATCCCGTGCAGGCGAGCGTACACGCCAGGAGCGCCAAAAGAACGAATGTCCGTTTCACCCCGACCCTCTTTCCAAAGATCGGTCCCGTCGCCGGAATGTCGGAGGGGTCAGGTCTGCCATCCGTGCTCCCCGATCAGGCTCACGAACCGGCATCCGCCCAGATCTTCCTGCTTGATGTCGCCGGCATCTTCCGATTGCCGGATCACCCGGACGAGGTCCTGCGTGTGGCGGTCCCCGACCGGGATGACCAGGCGTCCGCCCACCGCAAGCTGCTCGACGAGAATTCGGGGAACGCGCGGGGCGCCCGCCGTCACGATGATCGCATCGAACGGGGATTCTTCCCGCCAACCGTACGTCCCGTCGCCGATCCGGATCGCGACGTTGTAATCGTCCAGGGCGTCGAGAATCTTGCGGGCCCGGCTGGCCAGCGGAGCCACCCGCTCGATGGAAAAGACCTGATCCGCCAACGCCGCCAGCACGGCCGTCTGGTAACCCGATCCGGTGCCGATTTCCAGCACCCGCTCGGACCCGCGTAATTCAAGGGCGGCCGTCATCAGGGCGACGATGTAGGGCTGTGAAATGGTCTGGCCCGCATCGATGGGCAGCGGATGGTCGAAATAGGCCTGATCCCTCAGGGCCTCGTCCACGAACAGGTGCCGCGGAATCGCCTCCAGGGCCTTCAGAACCCGTTCGTCCCGAATGCCCCGCGAACGGAGCTGGGTCTCGACCATCCGTTTTCTCTGTTTCGTGTAGATATCCATCATCCGTCCTGCGGCGCGGCCTTCTTCGGAGGAATGCGGTATACCGACTCCACCCAGTGGTGGCGGCGCAAACCGAGGGCCTCCCGGGTTACGATCAGGTAGTAGTAGCGCAGCTTCGCCTCTTCCCGGACCCGATTGTACCGGTGGATTTGCGCATCGATCTCCCGGCGCAACCGCGCCCGTTGCGCCTGACTCTCCCCGCAGCCCGCCGCACTCACGGCCTGGACCGGCGCCAGTTCCTCATAGCGGCCCTCTACCGCCGCGATCTCTTCCCCGATCCGCCGGAGGGCGTTCAGGGATTCCTGGACGCGGGTGCCGGCCCGACCGAGGACCTCCGCCCGCTCTCGCAGGAACTCCTCCTGCAGGATCTCGTCCGGGCTTTTCGGCTTCGACATCTTTTGGCAACTCAACCCGTTAAACGCGTCAGACGTGATACCTTACCACAAAGCGCCCCTTTTATGCAATGTCGAAGGCAGCGGAGGGCCGCCACGCGTCGGGATTTCCCCTTTACAGCCCCGGGATATTCCGCTACAGAGAACACGCGGAGCGGGCGGCGGGAATCGCTGTGGAGCGTCGCCGTTCCACTTCCGGGAACCGAACCGCAAGGAGGAATGAACCCATGTCGGAATGGGCGGGCGATGCGCTCTCACGGGCCGTACGCGAGGGCTACCGGGCCGGGCGCGAAGATGAAACCCTGGAACCTCTCGTTCTGGTCGATGAACGGGGAAACCCTATCGGACGCCTCAAGAGCGGCGACGCCGTCATCTTCTACAACATTCGGGGAGAGCGGGAGATCGAACTGACGCGCAGTCTCACCGAACCCGGTTTTTCGGAATTCCCCGTTCACCCGGACCTCGCGCTTCACTTCGCCACGATGATCCGCTACCGGGAGGACCTCAGGGTGGAGGTCGCCTTTCCGCCGGACGCGGTCGTCGCCGACACCCTGAGCGAAACCATCGCCCGCCATGGCTTGAAACAGATCAAGATCACGGAGGCGGAAAAGGCGGTGCACGTCGGATTCTTCCTGAACGGCAAAAGGGACGAACCCTTCGACGGGGAAACGCGCCGTATCGTCGCAACCCGTAAGGATGTCGCCCTCTTCGACAAGGCCCCGGAAATGTCGATCGCGGCGGTCGCCGACGCGGTCCTGGACGCGATCCGGGATGACACGTATACCTTCATTTTCGCCAATTTCCCGAATGTGGATGTCGTCGGGCACATCGAGAACGAGGCGGCCATCCTGCAGGCCATCGAGGCGGTGGACCGGAATCTGGGCCGGGTTGTCGAGGCCGCGACCCGGGCGGGCCTGACGATGGTCGTCAGCGCCGATCACGGCACCGTGGAAAAATGGCTCTACCCCGACGGGACGATCGACACCGGCCACACGGACAGCCCGGTGCCTTTTCTCCTCCTTGATCCCGACGGCCCGGCGCCCCTGCGTCCGTCGGGCGAACTTACGGACATCGCTCCCACGGTCCTCGAGCGGATGGGTCTTCCCGTGCCCGCGGCCATGACGGGTCGATCGCTGCTGGCGGGCCCTCGCTCAGGGCAGAAGCCGGCTCGCCGGCTTCTGCTCCTCGTTCTCGACGGCTGGGGCCATGCCGCATCCGGCCCGGGCAATCTCATCGCCCGCGCGCAAACGCCGAATATGGACCGGCTCTGGCAAACCGTTCCCCATGCCCTGCTCGCCGCCGCCGGGGAGGCAGTGGGACTCCCGGAGGGAACCGTGGGCAATTCCGAGGCCGGCCACCTCCACATCGGCGCCGGCCGCCGCATCTATGCCGACCGCGTCAAGATCGACCGGGCGATCGCCGACGGATCGTTCTTCTCGAACCCGGCCTTCCTCGGCGCCGTCCGGGCGGCCAGGGACGCGGGAACCGAACTTCACCTGATGGGCATCGTCTCCTTTTTCAGCTCCCACGGATCGCTCAGGCATCTTTTCGCCCTGATGGACCTCGCCCGACGGGAGGGAGTCCAAAACGTCTTCATCCACGCCATGCTCGGCCGGCGCGGGGAAAAACCGGAAAGCGGCGCGAATTACATCCGGGAGATTGAAACGAAGTGCCTCGCCGACGGCCTCGGCCGGGTCGCCTCCGTCATCGGCCGGTACTGGTCGATGGACCGCGAGGAGAACTGGAACCGCATCGAGAAGACCTACCATGCTCGTCTACGGGGAGGGCACTTCCGTGGCGGAAAGGGGCTAAGCCATGGAAGCGACGATCAACCGATCCGTCCTCGCGCTGATCGAGGGGGACATCACGGAGCAGGAGACCGACGCCATCGTCAACGCCGCGAACGAACGTCTGGCTGGCGGCGCCGGGGTCGACGGCGCCATCCACCGCGCCGGCGGACCCGCCATCATGGCGGAATGCCGGCAGATCGGCGGCTGCCCCACAGGTCAGGCCGTCATCACGACCGGCGGAAACCTCAAGGCGAGGCATGTCATCCACACTGTCGGCCCCGTCTACCGCGGGGGCACGCGGGGCGAAGCGGAGTTGCTCAAGAGCGCCTATCTGGAAAGCCTGAAACTGGCCTCGGAAAAAGGCCTGAAGAGCGTCGCCTTTCCCGCCATCAGCCTGGGGATCTACGGCTATCCCCGAGAAGAAGGGGCGCGGATTGCCCTGAAGACGGCAATCGATTACCTCAAGGCCCACGACGGCATCGCGCGGGTCCACTTCGTGCTCTTCGGCCGGGACATGTATGGCCTCTTCGCGAGGGAACTGCGCCTGCTCCTGTAGTACGCGGCCCCGGCCGCACGGCCGCTTATCGCTCCCGTTTGCGGGTCACGTCGCGCTTGATCGCGTTGACCGCGTCCATCAGGACGGGGAAGACGTTCTCGCGAAAATCGCCGGCCACGACGACAAACATCACGTCGTCCCCGACCTGGAGCGCCCCCTCGCGGACCTCGGCGAGCACCTCGATGATCCCGGGACGCGCCTTCATCTCGGCAAGAATTTCTCCCAGGCGGTCGCGATCCGCCGTCACCTCAAGCCGTGTCACCGGCGCGCCGTTCCGCGAGGTCCCCCGGGCCACGCCGTTGTGGCAGAGAATCATCCCCACCCGGTGGTACTCCGGATGGGCCTTGACTTGTGCGATCAGATCCATCAGGGCCATGCCCCTCACCTCACCGTGCCTTCCTTTCCCCCCGCGCGGAGGGACCGCTTTTCGAATGGCTCTTAACACAAAAGGCCGCCGATCGGAACGGAATTCCCGTTGACATTCCGGCCGGCTTTCCCTATCGTGGCCCCCGGCGCCCTCCCCTGCCGACCACGCCCGGGACCGGCGCCGGGGAGACCTGCCATGAACATGACCGTTTCGATCGTTCAGATGGCCGTGGCCACGGCCGATCCGGAGGCGAACCTGAAGAAGGGCGAGAGCTGGATTGCCGAAGCGGCGCGCCGCGGGAGCGAGCTCGTCTGCTTCCCCGAGCTGTGGACCACCGGCTTCAACTGGGCCGAAAACGAGCGCCTCGCCCCCGCCCACGAACAGGTGATCGCGCGGATCGGCGCCCTGGCCGCCCGGTACGGCCTCTGGATCAACGGCTCGCTCATCGCCCTTAACGAACGGGGGCAGGTGTCCAACACCTCGGTCCTCTTCGACGACGCCGGCCGCTTGGCCGCTACCTACCGCAAGACCCATCTTTTCACGCTGATCCACGAGGAGGCGCACATGGCGGCGGGAGACGCCCTGTGCACAGCGGAAACCCCCTGGGGGAAGGCCGGGTTGGCCATATGCTACGACATCCGCTTTCCGGAGCTGTTCCGCACCTATGCCCTGAAAGGCACCCGGTTCATCCTGACGCCGGCGGCGTTTCCCGCCCCCCGGCGCCAGCACTGGAAAACCCTGCTGCGCGCCCGGGCCATCGAGAACCAGATGTTCATGATCGGTGTCAATCAGTCGGGGCGGGAGGATTTCGGCCTGGACGGGACCGTCGCCTACGGCGGCGCCTCCGCGATCATCGATCCCTGGGGGGAAACGGTCATTGAGGCCGGAGACCAGGGGGAAGCGTTGCTGACCGCCACGATCGACCTCGACCGCGTCGAGGAGGTCCGCACCCGGATGCAGGTCCTGGGCGATCGAAGGCCCGATCTGTACGAACTGGGATAGATCCGGCCTTGCGGTCTCCGCCGTTCCCGGCCGGCCCGGCGGGGCGCGTTCGCCCTCCGGAGATAGTGCTTGACTTTCTCGAGCGTTCCCGATAGAAGGACTTCGAGTTTGGGTTGTTTTCCATCCTCCGGTGGACGTTCAGGAGGTTCCGCCCGTCGGTTCAGGACAGTTTGGAGCGCAAGGCAAACCACCATCATCTCCGGAGCATTGGTGGTTTTTTATTTCCGTCGCGATGGTCATCCGACCTCGAATCATCACGAGGGGGGTGCCCGTCATGCCGGAAGATCACGTCGGCAGGTGGGGGGAAAAATCCGCCGGCTGCATACGTGAGACCGTTGTCAGCGAACTTTTTGGAAGGGAGTCGATATCATGAACAAGAAATTATACGTGGGCAATCTGACCCACAATGTCACCGAGGACGATCTCAAGGCGAACTTTTCCCAGTGCGGGAATATCGTTTCCCTGAACATCATCCGTGACAAGTTCTCCGGGCAATCCAAAGGGTTCGGATTCGTCGAGATGGAGACCGAGGAGGCCGCCCAAGAAGCGATCAAGAAATTCAGCGGCGGTCAGTTGGACGGAAACACGATCGTGGTCAATGAAGCCAAACCCAAGAAGGATACGGGGGGCAGCGGACCCCGTCGCTTCGGCGGCGGTGGGGGCGGCTATCGCGGAGGCGGCCGTCGCTATTGAGACGGTCCCCACCGGGCCGGACGGTCAATAACCGGGGAGCGCTGCCATGCGTCCCCCGGTTTTTTTTACCCGTCGCGAAACCGGCTACCCGTTTAGAAAACAGCCGTTCGCGTAAATCAGGACCTTCTCTCCCGTGGTCAGGTGGGCCGTTACGGTCTTGTCCTCCGTGTTGACGAGGTCCCAGTGCAGGGCGGAATCGTTGAACCCCAGTTCCGCTTTCTTCTCCCGCGTCAGGGTCGACGGATCGCCACGGTAGGTGTCCGAGTAGGAGGCCCCAACCGCGATATGGCAATTGCCGTATTTCCCGCCGTGGTTTTCATCAAAGAGGGTCTCGGCCATGAACCGGTCGATCCGGGAAAAGCGCCGGTCCGTCAGGGAAAACTCGCCAAGCCTTCCGGCACCCCGGTCGATGGCCAGCTGCTTCTTGACGAAGGCCTCGCCTTCGGCGGCCTCGATCTTCACGACGGATCCCCTGCTGAACGTCAGGTGCACCCCCTCCACATAGTTGCCGCTCCGGAAGGAAGGCTGATTCGCGTAATACGTCCCTTCGGTCCCGCGCCAATCGGGCGACAGGAAGACCTCGAAGCTGGGAATGTTGTGGCCGGAGACGCCCGCCCATTTCCGCCGCGCGCCGGGGGTGACGGTCAAGTCGATGTTCCTGCCCTCGACATGGAAGGCCTTCACCGGCAGGGCGTTCAGCCACTGCTTGATCTCTTGCATGCTCCGGAAGATCCGCTCCCACTCCGCCACGGGCGCCTCCCGGTCCAGGTAGCAGGCCCGGATGAGCTGGGCTTCGTAGGTCTTCAGCGTGGTTCGGGCCTGGCGGGCCAGCTCCGCCGTGGGCAGGATGCAGAGGGTCCAGCCGTACAGCCCCCGCTCCTCCCGCCGGTCCAGGATGTCGCGCAGGGGCTTTCTCGAAACGAGGACCTTTCCGATCCGCGCCGGATCGACGTCCTTGAGGTGAGTCACGGAATCCGGCGCCCGCAGGAAAATCCGGCCGTGGACGTTTTCGTAAAGTTCGCGGTCGCCCGGCGCGAGGAAGGTCAACTGTCTCGCACCGGCGTACGCGTAGAAGCCCCGCTCCATCTTCACCGTGAGTCCGACCCGCTGGACCGGATTCATCCCCCGCGCCAGGATTTTAGCATGCAGAATCTCCGCGAGTCTCACGGCGGCGGGGTCGTACTGTACGAGGACAATATCGTGTTTCCGGAAACGGCCCTTCCGGGCGGTCTTCAGCCCCCAGAGGAGCACCTCCGCATAGCGATCCAGTTGCACATCCGTCAGCATCGTTTCCTCCCCATCCGGCAACCGCCGTTTCCCGGTCCCGTCGTTCCGGTCCGCATCCGGGCGTGCGCTCCCGCTCCACCGGGATCGCGGACCTGTATATACCATCCGTTCCCCAATGAAAAGACGAAATTCGGTGTACGGAATGGCAAATCCCGCCTCTTCCACCCCCACGGGAGGGGGTTTGACAATCGGCCGATCGTCGTTAACTTAACCGCCGGTGGAAGCGGGAGGGAAAGCGGTGAAGAAGATCCTGATCCTGGCGACGATCGCATTCTTGATGCTCCCGGGGTGCGACAAGGGCCCCATTCAATCCACGGAGGTGAACCCCATGGGGAAAGCGGATCCCGTCATCCGGCCGGCCACGTTCGCCGGCGGCTGTTTCTGGTGCGTGCAGTCCGACTTCCGGAAGGCGCCCGGGGTCGTGAAGGTCGTCTCCGGCTATACGGGGGGCGAGGGGGAAACCCCCACTTACGAAACCTACGCGGAATCCGGGCATGTCGAGGCCGTTCAGGTCTGGTACGACCCCGCGCGGACGTCCTACGAGCGCCTGCTTGACGTGTTCTGGCGGCACATCGACCCCACGGACGCCTCGGGGCAGTTCGCGGATCGCGGGCCCCATTACCGGAGCGTCATCTTTTATCACGACGCGGAGCAGCGGCGGGCGGCGGAACGGTCCCGGGCGGCCCTGGGGCAATCCGGGCGTTTTTCCCGACCGATTGCCACGGAGATCCTCGCCTTCACCCGCTTCTACGCTGCGGAAGCGTACCACCAGGACTACGACCGGAAAAACCCCCTCCGCTACAGGGCCTATCGCTACGGATCGGGACGGGAACGGTTTCTGGAAGAGACCTGGAAAACGGACGCCGCTTCGGAGACACAGCCGGAGACGCCTGACGTCAAACCCGACGAGGCGACCCTGCGAAAACGATTGACGGCGCTCCAGTACCGGGTCACCCAGGAGGAGGGCACCGAACCGGCCTTTCAGAATGCGTACTGGGACAACAAGCGGGAGGGGATCTACGTGGACGTCGTTTCCGGAGAACCCCTCTTCAGTTCCCGGGACAAGTACGATTCCGGCACGGGCTGGCCCAGCTTCACCCGACCCATCACGCCCGGCCGGCTCGTCGAAAAGGAGGACCGGGGCGCGTTCATGCGGCGCACCGAGGTCAGGAGCCGGCAGGCGGACTCCCACCTCGGCCACGTCTTCCCGGACGGGCCGAAGCCCACCGGTCTGCGTTACTGCATGAACTCGGCCGCGTTGAGATTCATCCCGAAGGAGGACCTGGACAAAGAGGGCTACGGCGCCTTCCGGAAGCTGTTCGAACCTTGAGGCGGACGATCCCCTGCCCGGACGGATCGGGATCGCGATCCTGACGTGTCCGGATTTTCCGGTTGCGCAAAGGTCCCGATCTGTGCCAGTAAAGGCCATGCGCAAGAGAACCCGACCCGGAAAGCTGCAGCGGCTCGGCGACGTCCTCGAAAAGGTTTTGAAGAAGCAGGCCGTCCCCCTGCCCTCTCGGGACCAGGAGCTGATCACGGCCTGGCGACAGGCCGTCGGCCAGCAGGTCGCCGCCCAGACCTTTCCCGACCGCCTGCGTCGCGAGACCCTCTACGTCCGGGTCTCCACCTCGGTCTGGATGCACCAGCTCCAGTTCATGAAGCAGGACATCCTCCCCCGGATCAACGCCCTCCTGAAGCAGAGGGAGGTCAAGGCCCTCCACTTCTCGCTCGGCGAGATCCCGCCCATGCCGGCGTCCCCCGGGGATGCGCCGCAGGAAGGGCCGGTCCGGCTCAAGGCCCGGGACCGGAAAATGATCGAGGAAAGCACCGCCCGGCTCCGGGACCCGGAGCTCAGGGAAATCTTTCAGCGGGTGATGATCAAGGAGATCAGCCGGCGTCGTCTGAAAGAGTCGCAAGATCGCTGAAAATCGCCTCGACCGAGGCCGTGTAACGCCCGTCGCCGCCGTAGAGAACGAGCGGAGGCAGAAGCTTCATCTCCTCCCCGCCCGCCTTGATCCCCTCCACCAGGACGAATTCACCTTCGGACGCCGCATGGGAATAGACCGGGAGCAGGCGCTTGGGCTCCAGACGGGCGGCCCGCATCCGCACCATCAGTTCCGACGCGCGGGAGGACGGATAGATCAGGCTGACGGACCCTTTCGCCTTCAGGGCAAATGCCGCCGCCCGCAGAAAGTCCTGGAGGGATCCCAGAATCTCGTGACGGGACCGGGCCCGCTGGGGATCATCGTTGATCCGTCCGGCATCGAGGCGCCGGTACGGAGGGTTGAAGACGACCGCATCGCAGGCGCGCTCCGGAATCGCGCCGGCGGGCTGGCGGACGTCCCCGCACCGGATTTCAATGCGGTCGTCGAGGCCGTTTGCCTGAACGTTGCGCCGGGCCAGATCCGCCAGCTCCGGCTGAATCTCGATCCCGACAACCTGCGCGTACCGCCACCGGAGCGCCAGCAGGAGGGCGATCACGCCGCTGCCGGTGCCCAGATCCAGGACGGAGGCGCGATCCTTCAGGCGGACGAAATGGGCCAGGAGCAGGGCATCGATGGAAAACCGGTAGCCTTTCTCCGGCTGCATAATCCGGAGCCGGCCGTCGAGGAGGATGTCGAGGGTTTCCCCCGCCTTCAACAGGGGTTGAATGTCCGCGGGTGCCGTGACCTTCCGCCCACTGCCCCTCACCCCTTGGCTTCCCACGGATTCCTCCTTATCTGGCGCAAGCCCCGCTCCCTCCGGGCCCGCATCGGCGCCTTTTCGGGATGCGCACACGGAGCGGAATTTTCAAGACGCTTCCCCCTTCACTCCGCGTCATCGAGGCTGTGAACGAAAATCCCCGAGCGGAGCTTGGGCTCGAACCACGTCGACTTCGGGGGCATGGTCCGTCCCGCGTCGGCCACCCCCATCAATTCATCGAGGGTGGGCGGGAAGAGGGAGAACGCGACGGCATACCCCTCACGATCCACGCGCCGTTCCAGCGCCTCCATGCCGCGGATCCCGCCGATGAAGTCGATCCGCCCGTCGGTGCGCGGGTCGTCGATGCCGAGCAGGGGCCTGAGCAGATTCTCCTGAAGGATGGACACGTCCAGGGCGGCCACCGGATCGCCGGCGTCATAGGTTCCCGGGCGGGCGGCAAGGCGGTACCAGCGGCCGTCGAGATACATGCCGAACGCATGGCGCTCCCGCGGGGACTTGTCCTGGAAATCCGGGCTGACCGCAAAGTTTTCCTCGATGGCGGCGAGGAACGCCTGCGGCGTCCGCCCCCGGAGGTCCCGGACGACCCGGTTGTAATCCATGATCCGGACCTGGTCGTGGGGAAAGAGCACCCCCAGCATGGCGTTGTAGCCCTCCCGGCCCCGATGTCCCGGATTGCGCTCCCGGCGCATGCGCGCCACCGCCGCCGCCGCCGCCGCCCGGTGATGGCCGTCGGCGATGTAGAGGGCCTCCACCTGCGCGAACTGACGCTTCAGGGCGTCCACGACCCCGGCGTCGCGGATCACCCACACGGTGTGGGCGATGCCGTCGTCTGCGGTGAAATCGTACTCCGGCTCCCCCTCGGCCGCGCGGGCCAGCAGCGCATCGACGGCCTTCCGGGCGCGATAGACGATGAAGACGGGACCCGTATGGGCGTTGACTTCATCGACGTGCCGGATCCGCTCGGTTTCCTTGTCCGCCCGAGTCAGTTCATGCTTGCGGATGAGGCCCGCCTCGTATTCGTCCACGCGGGCGCCGGCGACGAGACCGTACTGGGGACGGCCGTCCATCACCTGCCGGTAGAGGTAAAGGCAGGGCTCGGCCTCCTGGAAAAGAACGCCGTCGTGAAGCATCGCCTCCAGGCGCTTCCGGGCCGACGCGTAGATCCGGGCGTCGTCGATTCCCTCAAAATCCGGGACGTCGACCTCCGCCTTTTCCACATGCAGAAAGCTCGAGGGATTGGCGCGGGCGAGCCGCCCTGCCTCCTCGGCATTGAGGACGTCGTAGGGGTAAGAGGCGACGTCCTTCACGAAAGGCTTCCGGGGCCGAATGGCCCGGAAGGGAACGATCACGGCCATAATCATGCCCTCCTGACGGCAAAACGTGTCGTGCAGGCGCCCCACGCGAATCCGTCCCGGCAAAGCGCTTGCATTTCCGAGGCGGCGAGTCTATGGTCTTTTTCCAAAATGGTCAAGAAAGGATTCCGAGCAATGGCGATCCGCGTTTTCATCCACGGACTGGAGAGCACGAGCCAGGGCACCAAGGGGGTTTATTTCCGCACCCGCTATCCCGACATGATCGTCGAGGACTTCCTCGGAAACCTGGACGAACGGATGGCGAAGTTGCGGACGCTGCTCGCTGACCGGACGGATCTCGTCCTGGTTGGCTCCAGTTACGGCGGACTGATGGCCGCCCTGTATGCCTGCGAGAACGAGGCGGCCGTCCGTCGGCTCGTCCTGCTGGCGCCGGCCCTCGATCTGGCGGCCTTCGCCCCCTGTCGCCGCTGCCGTCTGGCGATCCCCGTCACGCTGTACCACGGTTCCCGGGACGACGTCGTCCCCCCCGACGCCGTCAAGGCCATCGCCCAAGAGGTCTTCACCCGCCTCGACTACCGCCGGGTGGACGACGACCACCCCTTGCGCGAAACCTTCCCCACGCTGGACTGGGATACGCTGCTTCGCCCTTGATTTATTTGCTTGACAAGCCTCCCCCGATCCCCTAATATGCCGTCCTTATTAGGCAAATTGAAGACCGGCCGCGAGAGGAGACC
>Ga0116141_10000098_pt1 | contig 55389 bp, 65 predicted proteins | sample AD_UKC097_MetaG_FD_89744 | JGI IMG/M metagenome (GOLD analysis project Ga0116141, IMG submission 89744) | Active sludge microbial communities of municipal wastewater-treating anaerobic digesters from USA - AD_UKC097_MetaG | ecosystem: Engineered > Bioreactor > Anaerobic > Digestate | place: USA...
CCCGATGATTTTTAATAAGGTTCTTCCGGAAAAGCTGTTTTCACCCGCTTCATTTCAGGTCGAGAATCCCAAGTGGATAAATGAATACGACGAAAGGAATTCCATAATGAAAAAATGCTGATGATTATAGGCGTTGGCCTCATTCTTTTGGGGTGTGTTTCCGGCAAAGTAAAGATCTTCACCCAAACTGTATACAACTACGCATGTACGGGCGTCGCTTGATGGGCAGCCTGAAACGGTATCATTTCTTGAGAATGAATTCGGAGTAGAGATCAGAAAAATAATTGCTTAACCAATCCATACAGGCGATCGCTACGCTCCGGCTGATGTCGTCGTTAGGCCCTGACCGAATCTGTTCACACCTGAAAGGAGATTTTTCAGAATGGACATTCCGCGGATATTCAACATCACTGAAAGTGCTCACCGCATCCACAACCCGATCACACCCGAAAAGCTCGCCACTCTCGGCGCGGCACTGCGTCTGGAATCGGGGTCTCGAGTGCTTGACCTCGGCAGCGGTTCGGGGGAGATGCTGTGCACCTGGGCACGCGATTACGGCGTCATCGGCATCGGCATCGACATGAGCCGGTTGTTCACCGAGCAAGCGAAACTCCGTGCTGAAGAACTCGGCGTCGCCCATCAAGTCAAGTTCATCCATGGCGATGCTGCCGGCTATGTCTCTGACGAGAAGGTCGGTGTGGCAGCCTGTGTCGGTGCCACTTGGATCGCCGGTGGAGTCGTCGGCACTATCGAGCTTCTGGCGCGGAGCCTGCGAACCGGAGGGATCATCCTCATCGGCGAGCCCTACTGGCGGCAGTTACCGACGACGGAAGATGTTGCCAAGGGGTGTCTTGCCCACGCAATCTCCGACTTTCTCATGCTTCCGGAACTTCTCGCGTCTTTCGGCCACCTTGGATATGACGTCGTTGAAATGGTTCTGGCTGACCAAGACGGCTGGGACAGATACGAGGCGGCCAAATGGCTCACCATGCGCCGATGGCTTGAAGCCAATCCCGACGACGAGCTCGCGGAAGAGGTTCGAGCCCAACTGACCTCGGAACCCGAGCGCTACGCCGCTTACACGCGTGAATACCTGGGCTGGGGCGTGTTCGCGCTGATGCCGCGGTGATGAGGGGATTACCGGGCGACTCAGAAAGTGGGGAAAATCCAATCATGCCTAATCGGGTAAGGGGGGGGTTCTTCCCCCCTCCCCACACCGCCTAACATGCGGGTCCGCACTAGGCGGTTCCCATAAGCTACCGTGCCGTAGCAAGGTAATGAATGTTAACCCACAGTTCTTTGACAGACAGCAAACCCTGATCCTTGAGCCATTTATTGGCCGCTGAAAAGTCCGCTGATGTCAGTGTCGGGCAAGCGGTTCAATTCATTATTCTAAAAGGAGGCTGAAAATGAAAAACATAATGATCATGTTGGGATGCGTCCTGATTTATGGGGGGTGCGCGACAGCGCCCACATCAAACCAGCAGTACATCCCGACTCAGCACGTGGCTAATTTTGAATATTCACCGCCATCCCAGGCGACAGTTCAACAGAGTCCTGTTGTCTTTACCATGGGGCAAGTAATATACAAACATGCCGGCGAGACTCCCTGGTTGTCCAAGCCCCAATTCGCAAATTTGGAAAAGGCCATCGGGGAAGATTTGCCTGAAATACTTGCTGCGAAGGGCTTCGGTGTTCGGGGCCCATTTGATTCTTATGATTTAATCCCCTATGGAGAGAAGAAGGCGATCGATTTTTATTTGCAGGCGATCGTCACGGCGTTTATTAGTCCTCCGGATCCTCTCTATCGGTCGGATATTCTCGAAGCCAAAATCAGCCCAATGCTCAAGGTGATTTTCAAAATGGACCTCGAGGCACGAGAAATCATGACGCGAGAGCTGATGTGGTCGAAAAGACTGACCTTTACGGAGTTTGAGTCCCCCCTTCCTCCTCTCATCGGTGGTTTTCAAGAAGATAACGGAAAAGTAAACAAACTCATGTTCCGCCCCGAAAGGTTGGAGAATATGATGGCGGAAGAGGCGGAGAAACAATATCCCGTGTTAATGAAAACAATTCATACGCTTGTTGATTCGGAAGAAATGGCGATCATCAAGAAACAGGCTCAAGAATTGAAAACCAAAAAAGGATATTGAATCTTAGAAGGGACTTCGGGGGCGTCCTGAATTATCTATCAGGGTGTTGAAAAACTGCGCCTGAGGCCGCCATTCAGCGTTGCACGGCTCTCTCCAATGCTCACATATGCTTGAATATGCTGCGCTTGTCGCTTCGCCGCGCGCCTTGCCTGATGGCCTGATTCTTGTTTTTCAACACCCTGTTAAAGTTGATTGTTTTTTTCTCTTTCGATGCGATGAATCTGCTCCGCCCACCATTGTTTTTTGCCTGCCGGGTCGTTTGGGTACCGCAGTCTGGTAATTCGATGTAAAGCTAATTCTGCCGCGGCTGAAACCAATTTCTCATCATCCTCCAACAATTTGAGCAACGGTTTAAGAGCATCAGGGGATTCCATGAATCCCAAAGAGCGGGCCGCCTTTTGTCGAACTCCCATATTTGCATCTTCCAGCGCCTCAATTAAGTGGGGTACAAAAACCGGATCATTACATATGCCGACTGCCTCAACGACAGCTGCGCGTATTTCCCATTCAGCATCTTTGAACCTAAGGAGAAACATATCATATGCCCGTTTGTCACCCATAAATCCCAGGGCGTGTATGGCTGATACCTGCACCTGAATGCTTTTATCGTTGCATGCCTTAACGAGCGAGTCAAACGCTCGGGCGTCATTACTGCAATAAAGGGCATGGGCGACGGTTGCACGTACTTCATCTCTGGAATCGTTCAGGTATGGACTCAACAGGTCATAGGAATCAGGAAGGTGGGCATTTCTTAAAAAAATGAACATCAATTTCAATGATTGCGGATCAGTGGAATCAAACATGGGGAGGAGATGGATCAGTGCTTTCCTGCCAGATTGCGCTAAAGCGCTTGCCGTTTCACCGCGGACATTGGGATCGCTGTTTTCATCCATCAGGATTCTGCTTAAAGGTTCAACCACCCTGTCATCCCTGATCCGGCCAAGCGATCGTACAATGACTATTCTAAAATTCCGGTTTTGGTCTCCCCCTATGGATGAGGCGTAACGGTTTTCAAGTAGCGAAAGGAGGAATTCAACAGCTTGTGGATCTTTCAATAAACCAAGGGCGTGGATAATCCGCATTTGGATCTCGGAGCCTTGCTTATCGTATATTTTGATAAGAGGTTCAACAACCTTTGTGAGGTTCAGATTTGCCAGAGCGGAAACGGCTTCTCCCCTGACCTTTTCATTGGAATCGTTCAGGAGTTCAATAAGGGGATCGACAGCCTTTTTATACCGAAGTTTCTTTAAAGATTCAGCTGCGGCAGCCCTGACCTCCCAGTGGGAATCTTTGAGGGCCGAGACCAGGGAGCCGGCGGCGTTTGCATTTTTAATTGCGCCAAGCGCTCCGGCCGCAAAAGCACGTTCATCGGGCTGTCCGTTTTTTAAAAACATTTTCAACGTTTCCGATGATCCAGTGGCTTTGATTTGCCCCATCGCCCAGACGATTTTTTCTCGAACGGCCCTGTCGTTCTCTGCCCTTGCTTTGATAAGGCAGGATATGGCACCGGGGGCTTTCAGGCAACCGAGAGCTTGTGCCGCTTCTAAACGAACTTTAGTATCCGTGTCATTCAAAGCACTGCAAAGCGGTTCAAGGCTTCGACCATCTTTTAATCCACCCAAGGCATGGGCGGCCGCGGCACGGACCACGGGTTCCTCGTCTTCCAGGGCCGCAATTAGCGGCGGAACCGCACTTCTGTCTTCTATCATAACCATAGCGCTTGCAGCATTGCTTCTCGTTTGCGTATCATCATGTTTCAGCGCTGCGACAAGATGGGCCAAAATGTCTTGTTCTCTTGCATAGGCAAACGCTTCAGGGGAGAGTACACTTAATCTGGAAAGCAAAGCACGGGACGAAAAGCGACTGACGATCGGGTCCTTATCACCAATGCTCTTTATGAGGACATCTAAAATTCGGATATCATTAATGTCCCGGTTGCCACTTTGATCCACCAATATTTCAATACAATAGCGTCTTACGATATTATTTGGGTCTTTGGAGGCGGCAATTAATTGATCGAAAATGGTATCGCCAAAGCATTTTAAAGAATTAAGAATGGCGTTATAAGTGCTGCCATTCAATTTGAATTTTGTGGGGTCTTCGTTTCTAATGAACATTAAAATGGCATTTAAAGCCCGTGGCTCTCTCAATTCACCTAAAGATACAGCAGCGTTAAACCGGATATTTTCATTCATATCCCCTAATGCAGTAATTAACGCGTCCACTGCCTGTTTATTTTTAATTTGACCCAAAGCATACGCTGCTTTTTCCCGGACAGCATCGCTGGGGTCATTTTTTAAAAGTTCAAGTAACGTGCCGAATGCCGCGGGATCTTTTAGCAGGCCAAGGGCCTTAGCAAGACCAAATCGGACCTTTGTCGAAGGATCATTTGCCAAGCGAGAAATTATATTAACAGTCCCTGGAGAGTTGATAATACCAAGAGCGTTGACCACCTCGCTTCGTACATCATCAGAAGGGTCATCCAGCAGGCGGGAAAGTGGTTCTACAGCTCGCTCGTCTTTCAAGGCACTCAAAGCTTCCACCGCATTTTTCCTGGCAGAAGATTTTTCGTGTTTGAGAGAATCAATCAAAGGCACCACAGCTTGTGTTCCCATTTCCACCAAAGAGAGGGCCGCCTGATATCCCGCAGTCAAGGTGAAAGTGATATCAGAAGATTCTTCCGGACTATCATGCAGCAATTCGATAAGATAGGGAATTGCCCGGGGATCACGCAGTTGCCCCAGCCTATTGGCCGCTTCAGCTCTTATAAAAGGATTTATAGAATACAGCTGAATAATCTGCTCTTTTACTTCAATTGGGATGTCGGCGGGAATATTTTGATCGGAAATATCCGGTTCAGAACGGTATACCCAAAAAAATGTTCCGGCAATTAAGATGAACGATAGAAAAATTAAAATTAATTTTTTGTTATCCATAAAAATTTTTTGCTATTGCTTTACGCATTAGTGGTATTTGTTTTTCGAAACGGGGTCACACCGAATGCCGGCACTATTCTCTCGAAAATGTCGAAATTGGGTTTCTCCTTGCATCTCAATAGAATCCCAGCGTCAAAGCTATCCGAAGTTGATATCAATAAAACCGGCATAAGTAACTGCAAAGGCATAATGCCCTGTGCCAGCGGGCTGCTTTTTGCTCCGCTGGGCACAGATGTAATCTGTTGTTTTTATTCATCTTCATCATCATATGCAATCGATTTATCGAGAATACGACTCGGTCTCTCGAATAACCGATCAAGTTCCCTCCCCCAATTTTTTTATCATCCGTATGATTAGCCTCTGCCGCGATATATCCGATCAATTCCTCAAGATCATAGGCCGAATATTTTACAATCAGATGCTTTCCTTTGATCTCAGCAATTTGAAGTCTTTTCGTCAGATCCGGCCCGGCAAAGGTATGATTAATTATTAAATCTCTTTCTTCCGGTGTAAATTTGATTTCAACTACATTCATTTCAATTTTCACTTTCACAGATAACAATTAATATACGTACTCCATAATTGCACCGATCCGGTCAAAACCTTTTCATTTGGCCAAAATTTTTCTTCGCCGATATTTCTTTAAAATCAAATAATTATTATCGAACTAATCTATCATAAGTGTTTATTATCAGAAAAAGCGTTATTCATATTATCGGTGATTATCGCCAAATCATGGAAAGCTTGAGCGGCTTTCATCATCGTCGCCGCTCCCGATCCTCCCCGGCATGACTTTTCATATCGATCACACTTAAAAATATGGAAACGCATAATTTCATGCTCGTCCCGATATGCCCTTGCCGATAATGGGTTTTTCCTTGACTCCCGAAGGCCATATTGGAGTGAGAAAGTAACGCGATAGTTCTCAGGATTTCAAGGGCAGCCAGGCAGCACTTTGCCGTCTCGTGTTTTAAATCCGGTTTGCCGGCCGCCTCGAAAGCTGAAAGCGGGCGATCCGGATCCGGCGAGCAATTGCATGATTCTGATGGTTTTCCGGGCCCAAAAATCCGTTGATTGGATATCCAACATTTTTCCTTTTGAATCTCTTGCGCGTAAGAGTTGTTTTTTTACGAATGCGGTGCGGATCGGACCGTGTTCCTTTAATTCGTACCGGACGACGCAGCGAACACGGACGCCGTCGTCTCAATCCCTGCCATAAATCATCCGGTTTTCAGCCGATGCCGCCGCCCCTGGTATAGGGGATTTCAATTAAAATTTTTGTGCCCGCGCCCGGTTGCGAGCGGATTTTGAAGGTGCCGGAGAGCAGTCTGGCCCTTTCCTGCATGCTTTGAAGCCCCATCCGTTTTTCTTCAATCGCGGCGGCTATCCGTTTTTCCGGATCAAAGCCTTTGCCGTCATCTTCGATGCGAAGGATGATTTTGGGAAAAGATGCGGTCAGCCGGATTTTCACATTCCCGGCCTCGGCATGTTTTTTGATGTTGTTCAGACTTTCCTGAACCACGCGGTATAAATTGATCCTGGTGTCGAAATCGAAGGCCAGGTCGTCCATAATACCCGCGGAGAAAAAATCAACGCTCAGGCCGGTCTTTTCGGAAAAATCCTCGCAATATCGAAAAATCGCTTTGACAAGGCCGATTTGCTCCAGACAGGCCGGGCTTAATTCATACGAGATATCCCGGACGATTTTGAGAGACTCTTCAAGGATGCCGGAAAATTCAGAAATCTCCTTACGGATATCATCGGACACCTCCGGGTGATTATAAAGAAGGGTTTCAAAGCCGAGGATCAGGGCGGAAAGATCATTCGCCAGGCGATCGTGCAGGTAAAACGAAAGGCGCTGACGCTCGTTTTCATGGGCTTTGAGCAGTTGCTGGCTCAGGGTCTGAATTTGCGCGGAGGATTCATGAAGCGCTTCCTCCGCCTGCCTGCGTTTCGTGACATCCTGGACCATAACATGCCAGCATGGCTTGCCCTTGACCTGGACGGATCTTAAACTGAGGAGTGCGTCGTAAGGGGTGCCGTCCTTGCGCTTGAACCGGATTTCCGCTTCATCAATGAATCCCTGGTCGCGGACAATTAAAAGTATCTTGAGACATTGCCAGCGCATGTAGCAGAAGTCGATTGTATTCAACTCCGTTATATCCTCCGGTCGATAGCCGCCCGGCTGAAGCAGTGCGTTATTGAATAAAATCAGGCGCCCGTTTTTATCGACAAGTCCAAGGCCGATCGGAGAATTATCAAATAAATTGCGATACTTTTTCTCGCCTTCCCGCAGCGCCTCCTCGATCCGTTCACATTCTTCCAACTGGGCTTTCAACTGGCTGTTCGCAACCGCCAGTTCGAAGGTTTGTTCATCCACCAGTTTCGCCAACTCGGCATGAGCTTTCAGAAGCGCCAACTGGGAGGGATCCAGATCGTTTTGCGCTTTTTCCAGTTCCGCGATCTGCAGGCGCAAGTGGATCAATTCATCAAGCAATCCTATTTTTAAATCTTTTTCGTCCTGCATTTTACACCTCGGGGCAAACGGGTAAGACCTTTCCTCCGAGAGCGGCAGGACAGGCAGTTTTTTTGATCGTTTTTCGGTGAACATTGAGATCCTTGCGGAGACAAACTTTCATCGTGGTGTCCGGGCGGCTGAGACCCGGGATCTCGGGGGCCGATTTCGAGTCTTCGCCCTCGCCCGAGATCAATGTCGCGAAGGCGTGCCGGAAGGCATACGGCGGAAGACGCCGGGTGAATTCGGCTTTTTGCCTGGTCGAAAAGGTTATCATCAAATTCCTTCGGCTAAGAATAATGGAGGCGGTTACGGCCCGGCACTGCCGTCTTTCCGGCGATTTATGGCCGGAAAAGTCACACCGAGACCGGCTACTGGTTTCCATGAGTCAGACTCTCGCGTTCGCGATGCTCACGGAGCGATCGGGAAATGCCTGGCCGGTTCTTCAATGCTTATGTCCTTTCCGGTCCAAGGCGGACCCGAGTGAATGACTATTCATGGCGCATTATTTATAAAATGACATATACAATAAAAAATGCCGTTGTCAAATACTTTCAGATCGAAAAAAGGGTTATTTTCAGTGAGTTAGCTATGCACTGGCAGTGCCTGGAATCTTTTGTTCGCGCGACCTTCAGCCACGTAGAGTCAAACCGGTATTACGTTTCTTAGACCCTGTGCCGAGGCAGGAACCCGGCGGTAAAAGCAAGAGCCGCCGCAGTGGGCCTCCCTATCAATCAGAACCCCAGAAAAATGATCCTGGTCTTAATAAGGATCACGAAAACTGTTCAGCAGATCAATTGATTATCCCGGATACCTTTCCGGCCTCGCAGGTTATCCGCCTGCTCAAAACCTTTGATATGTCTGAGATACCAGCGTTTGTCTCCAATTACAGGTATCTGAAATTTGCCCCGATTTATTGACGGGTTGCGGTATCGGCAATGTATATGCCGCTTGTTCTTCTTTGAACCATGGAATTTATTTTGTACGAATACCCGAATCTAAAAAGTAAAGATATTCATACGATAATAATCCGGCGCGCCTGGGAGGATGAAAGAGTAAAGCCCCCGGGGACTTCAATTGCCCCGGGGGCGTTCAGGAAGGGGAGAAATATGGGATGGGCTGAAAAGCCCAAAAGATGTTATATTTATCGGTAGAATCACGGCAAAGCTTAACCCGGTCGAGCAGAAATAAACTGTTTTATGGCAGAAATATCATCCGTCGATCGGAGCCGTCCTGTTCGTGATATGGTGGATGGGCATTCAATCGGTGGAGAAGGGTAGTCGGCTTTAAACAACCCACAGGCCGCCGGGGCATCCCGCGGTGTGAATGCGATCCGGCAGTGCCCGTCATCGAGTCCGGTGCCGGAGGTTTGTTTGCGGAGAGGATGTCATCGGCCGGATGTTTTCGGGGCTGTTATTCCGGATCGAGTTGACCCGTTTGGAAACGGGAACAATGATGAATTCCGTGTGGACCCGGTATTTGATAATATCCTGAAGTGCCTTGACGTCCTGGTTTTCCGGATCGAGCCAGAGATCAAAGACCTCCGGTTTCAGAATGACCGGCATCCGGTTATGAATGGGCTGGACGGATGCACCGGCCTCCCTGGTAAGGATGGTGCAGGATCGATAGGGAGTCGGCTCCTTTCCATTGTCATCCCAGGTTTCCCACAGTCCGGCAAATGCAAATGGATTGCCGTCCGGCAATGTCAGGAACATCGGCTGTTTCTGCCCGTTGGTCTGTTTCCATTCGTAAAAACCATTGGCGAGGACCAGGCATCTGCGTTTCCGGAGCGCAGCTCGGAAAGCGGGTTTGGTTGCAACGGTTTCATACCGTGCGTTGATCATCCGGCTTCCGATGGTTTTATCCTTTGCCCAGAAAGGTACGAGTCCCCAGTAAAATTTCTCCAGGTGGTTCTGGTCGTCATGCCGGGCAATGGCAGGAATCTCTTGAGTGGGAGCAACGTTGTAGTTGGGTGCGATTTCGACCGCTTCCGCGTCGATGGGAAAGTGTTTTCGCAACGATTCGAGCTTGCTGGATATAACGAATCTGCCGCACATGTCAGCTGCCGTTTATCTTCTTCCTCAGCTTTCCGGAGCAATTGAATGTCACAATCCGTCTTGCCGGCAGGATTGCATCCTCACCGGTGGCCGGATTTCGACCCTTCCGTTCCTTCTTTTCCTTTACACGGAATTTTCCGAAGCCGGAAATCAATACATCCTCACCGGATTCCAGGGATTTCTTAATCTGTTCGATCAGAGATTCGATAATCTCGATGGAACGTTTCTTGGAAAATCCGAGTTCATTAAAAACCTGTTCCGCAATTTCATGTTTTGTCAGTGCCATGAGTGAATCTCCGATTCGGTATGGGTATAAAAATGGAATGGAATAAATGCACGATTGCAGAGATTCCTTTTTCTGTCAAGGGTTTGTGTTGCTTGACAATTACTTCCGTGAGAGATATTCCACAATGGAAGCATCCATTTGAATGACGGATACCGCGCTTAAAAACATGATCCTTTCAGCAGCGAGCAAAGCCTTATGATCCGTCGATTCCACCGAAAGCCCGAAATCGGAAGCGATTCCGGTACGACAATCTGTCCCGCCGGTCATACTGAGTTTCAAATGGATGATCGAAGAGAATTTTTATCCGTCCACACCGATGAACAAGGCTCTCAATCAACGGTTCCTCGGCAGGGAATTCAGACCGGTTCGGCAGGATCGGTGAATTTCCGTTTTTTGCCGCGGCACATCTTTCCGGAAGACGTCACACTCACAAGGGATATTGAAGAATGCGGATTGGTAAGATTTTAGAAAGGAAACCCATGTCACATAAAACGCAGGTCCTGATTTACCTGATTATTATCGCCATCTTTGACACGATCATCCCGGTTCCGATCACAGCGCTTATTCTCATCCACGTCCTTTTTCAAAAACCTCGGTGGTTCCGGGAATGTGTCGACGAGATCTACCGGTCTTGATTCTCCTGAATTGACATCACAAACAGGCGGCCTTCATTTGAAGATGGCAACCAAATGGACAATGAGGTTCCGCATGGAGCAGCGGGTATTGAAAAAACCTTACATGACCTATTTTCAGGGCATGACGGATGCCCGGCCCGCCCTCTTTATTTCAGAACCCGTATCCGACAGGTTTCCGGTTATGCCTCCCAAATCTTTTACAAGACTTCTCCGATCCTTTCGACATCCTCTTCCGGATGACCGGTGACGCGGATATCGAAGATTTATCGCGGATGGATGACCAAAGGTGCCCTATGGCAGGCTTCACGCGGACGCTCAGGGTGCCCGAATACATTGTCAAACGACGGATCGCCGACCGGTCGGATATAAAAATCGGCTCCCGAATATTCCTCAGGCAACAATCTCCAGCCGAAAAAAACCGCTTTCCCAATAATACTTCACATCATAGCCGAGGTCCGACAGGATGCGGCGGATGACATGGTTCCGGGGATCCATCATACCCATGAAACGCGAAATGCCATGCTCTTTGGCGATATCGACGACTTTTGCCAGTAACGGTTTGCCAAGGCAGAGATGTTGCCGGTCATCACGAACCGCAACCGCGAGTTCGGTAAGATTTTCATCAGGATCATGGGCGTAACGACCCACCGCTAGAATCGCCTCTTTTTCGTCTTCCCGGATGATGGCGACAAGAGCGAATTCGCTGCTGTAATCGATGTGCGTGAACCGGCGGATCATATTTTCCGGAAGGGCGTTCATACGTCTTAAAAAACGCATTCGGACCGACTGCGGAGACATCCGGTTGAATAAATCGAGGAGGAGGGGCCCGTCCGTCGGCAAAATGGGCCGGAGAAACACCTCTTCCCCGTTCTTCAGGGTTAGCCGGCTTTCATATCGCCGGGGATAGCCTTTGATGGAAGGGGTCGGCATTTTTTGTTTATCCGGTTTCTTTAAAGTATTCGAGTGCCTTGAGAACGAATCGGGAATAGGCAACCGCCTGCCCGCCGCCCATTTCGACGGCGACGTCAATGGTTTCAAACACTACTTCATCCGAAGCCCCCGCCTGAAGGGCTTGGCCCAGATGCCATTCCATGCACGGCTCGCACTTTGTCACAATCGATATCGAAAGCGCCATCAATTCTTTTGTCTTGTTGCTCAGCGAACCATCCTGGAACGCCTTTTCCTCCACCTGCAGGAAAGGTTTGTACGTTTGTACGTTTTTCAGGAACCCGGGATGAAGATATTTCCTGTCGATGATGCTTTGTTCGATTTTTTTTCGGGTCAGGTCCGACATCTTTTTTCTCCAATTGAATAATAATGATCAAGATCCCGCAATTCATGCCGAGGCAGCACAAACCTGTTTTTCAAATTGCAACAGATAAGAAATATTGGCAATAAAAATCCGGAAGGCAATCCGCGTGAAGACGATCCGGCGGCAACCAGTCCGGATCGGTTGGTTTATGGCGATGAAAACTTTCCGACCCTCTGAACCGCAACAGCGAACGCTAACGCCGCAGCTTGCCGCGGGGTTCTTTAATTATTATAACCGATAGAAATGATTGTATAATCATGTGCACGCCTTTTCTTGTCCGTTATTTTTTCATAAAATGGTGCGGTCCGGTTGCCGATAAGTAATCATAACGCATAAATGTACCGGCGGAAAGCCGTCATGCGTTGGCCCTGAACTTATGATAAGAATGGAATTTTATTTACACATGGGGGAAAAATCCGATGAAACCTGGTGTCCTTTTACGATTGATGATTTCTTTGATTTGCGTTTTTATCGCCCTTTCTCTGGGCGCATGCCGAACGGTCGGGGGAGGGGTGCATGTCGAAGACGGCACCGTATCCGACCATCCTCCGGTTATTCACAAGGTTGAGAAACCGATTCAAAAGGTTGAGATAAAAGGTCCGCCGGCCCATGCGCCGGCTCATGGGTATCGCCTGAAACATTACTACCGGTATTATCCCACTCCCGATGTCTACTTTGACGTTCAGCGAAAGGTGTATTTTTATCTTCAGGGAACCGACTGGAGAATATCCGCCTCCCTGCCTGGTAATTTGCATCTTGGATCGAACGGCTTTGTGAACATCGAGATGGACAGCGATAAGCCCTATACCCGGCATGCGGAACACAGGCAGAAGTACGCTCCCGTCAAAATAAAGAAATATGAGAAAATCCAGAAAGTTAAGCCTCATCTAAGCAATTAGATCCGCGGGGTTTGGAGACAAGGGTTCGGCTCATGAAGAATTCTTTAAAATGCAGGCAGCTTTTTCCTGATTCTTTTCGTGCCGTATCTTTGATCCGACCCGGTAAATCCGGCATCGGCGTTTGAGATTGATGCCAGGGTCGGGGCGGCATTGAAAAAACCGTATAAAGAGTCCGATTCCGCCCAAAACCCTGGCGGCAAGTCAAAAGGAATCCCGGCGTTTCCATCGGTCATTGAAGCCGGTTTTGGAATCGGCGGGAAATGCGGTGAAGGGGCTCCGGGAATCAACGGGAAAACGGTGGACGATTACCGCACGGCTGCGGCCTCTATCGGATTACAGCCGGGCGCGAAGTCCAAAACCGTCATTCCGATGTTCCTGACCGAAGCCGGGCTGAAAGATTTTCGAAAATATGACGGCTAGGAGGCTGCCTACTGGACGGGCTTTTTTGGACATTTCTTAAACGGATTCTTGAAGTATTGGAATCCGTGTTTTACCCATGGTTCCATACATCCGGAGGCACGCTTTCAAGCCTCAATAAAAGGATTGAAGATGAAATAGAGACCCATCATGCCGATGAGGAATCCCGCGCCTTTGCGAAACCAGATTCCGGCCCCCTGCCAGAGCCTGTTTTCCATCAGTTTTCTGACCAGCGCCATCGAACTTCCGGCGATGGCGATGGGAATGCAGTGGCCGATTCCGAAGAGGACGATAAATATGATTCCGGTAACGATCTTCTGCTGAACGGTAATAATGGCAAGAATCGGAGCGATAAAGCCGAATGTGCAGGAACCGGAAAGGATCCCGTAAGCCAGGCCCAAAACAAATGCCCCGGAATGACCTTTTAACTTCAGTCGATGCAGCAGGCTTCCAGACATCGAGTATCTTTCGAAGCCCAGCATCCCAAGTGCCACCCAGATCAGTACCAGACCGATCAGGATTTGCAGGTAGTTGCCGCCCAAATCACCCAGCATCCGGCCGAGCATGGCGCAGAGAATACCGATCAGGGCAATGGTAATAAACAGTCCCGTCGTAAAAAGCACGGAGTAAAACCCCGCCTGTCCGGGGTTAACCGTCTTCTCCTGTCCGCCGACATAGGCGACGATCAATGGAATCGAGGCAAGGTGACACGGGCTGAATGCGACGCTGACCATCCCCCATATGAAACATCCAGCGGCGGCGATGACGGTGCCGCCAGCCATCCAGCCGTTGATCGTCACGAAAAACGATTCAAGCATAAGTATTTTCTCCAGCCGTCCGGTCGAATACCGGGCTAGTTCACGCCCATTTTTCTCAATTGTTTAACGATGGCTTCCTCGCTCATGAAACCGATATGGCGGAAAACTTCTCTGCCGTCCTTATCGAAAAAAATTTGTGTCGGAATGATCCGGATGTCAAATCTTTGAATCGGATCTTCGTTTTCCCGGATATCGATGAATATGATGGCGGCTTTTCCCCGGTAAGCCTTTTCCATCTTTTCCATAATCGGTTCCATCATTTTGCACGGAACGCATTTTTTTGAGCCGATATCAATCATGGTCACCAATCCCTTGACCGGAACCTCACTGAAATCTTTCGCATGAATCGTTTGTATCGAAAAAACGATGAACATCGAAAAACTGAATAGCGCCGCGAATAAGACCGTGGTTCTGATTTTCAAAATGAATCCTCCAACCTTCTTCCGTCCGGTTTTTTAGTTACTTGCCCAGCCATGCTTTGACCTCTTCTTTTTCGGGAACGCTGCCGACGCTTTTCACCCGGCCGTCAATGATTACCGCCGGTGTCCCGAATACACCATAGCCGGCAATTTTCATGATATCTTCGACTTTCTCGACACGGGCATCGATGCCGGATTCGGCGACTGCTTCCCTTACGATTTTTTCGGTTTGTTTACATTTCGCGCATCCGGGTCCCAACACTTTGATATCCATTTTTTCTCTCTTTTGATGATCCGTATGATTGTATTGAATCGGAAGATTACCAGGTTTTATAAAAGTTTTTCAAAAAGCAGGGAACCTTTGGGCGAAAACAAAATACCCCGCACTTCGGTTTTTTTGGAATGGCCGCGCCAGCACTCATAATTATATGAGCATATAACTATATGGTTATATGCCTCACGAAAATTATCGCTTGCAGAGTTTTTCTTTATCCAGAAGCGGTATTTTTTTAATCAGTTCGATAAGTTCCGGATCATCCTTCAGCCAGTGCTTAAGGTTTCCCAGGAGACAGGCGGCATAGGGACTGGCCATGCCGTCGGTAAGATAATAAGAAACCCAGAAACCGTCTTTCTTATGTGCAACCAAATCCGCTTCTTCCAGAATCTTCAGGTGCTTGGAGGCGCTCGGCTGGGAAATCTCCAACGCGGCCCGCAATTCGCAGACGCACATCATCCTTTCCTGCAATAATTTCAAAATCTTAACCCGATTGGGATCGGAGAGCGCCTTCATCACCTTGAGAAATTGTTTCATCGGTTTCATGGAGGCGGAATATATTCCTTTAAAGGAATGTTGTCAAATTCTTTGTTCAACTGCGAATGAAACTTGACAAGACGGGAATCGGGGTTTATTTTTGACTGAAATTTCGATAATTGGCGAATTATGAGATCTGTAATGCTTACTTTCATGAATCTAACCAAGGCACTGTCCGATGAGAACCGGGTTCGTATTCTTTTGGCTTTGAGCGTAAAAGAGGAACTGTGCGTCTGTCACTTAAACGACTTGCTCGGGTTGGCGCCTTCTACGGTTTCAAAACACCTGTTCCTTTTGAAAAATGCGGGATTGATCACAGCGCGTAAAGACGGCCGCTGGATCTACTACCGCTTGAATAACGACCGGGAAGCCCCTTCACTGATTGGAAAAGCCCTGGAGTGGATTGCGGATGCAATTTCAGATGATCCTTTGATTCAAGCGGACAGGGAATGTCTGGAGAAAATTTTGTCCGCGGCGGCGCAGACCGCTTGCGGCAGGTAACAAAGGTAAATTCTGCAAAATGCCAAAATCAATCGAATCAATATTCCGAAACACGATATGTCATTAGAGGTATTGTCAAAGTGGCTGAAATACCGACGAAAAAACTTTCTTTTCTATACCGATTTTTGACGCTGTGGATTTTCCTGGCCATGTTTATCGGTGTCATATAGGGCCACCTTTTTCCCGGAATCCGGGATGGGATCGATCATTTTCAGATAGGTACAACCAACATCCCGACCGCCGTCGGACGGATCCTTATGATGTATCCGCCGCCGGCAAAAGAAAAATACGAAGAATTGCCGCGGGTATTTCGAAATACATAAAGTGCCGCTATTGTCTCTGATACAAAACTGACTGATCGGTCCGGTCAATGCGGCTTTATGGTTCAAAAAGAAATATTTCCCATTGGCCGTCGAGACGTCCGCAGGCATTTGTCATGTAACATGGAAAAGCTGATACTCGATATATCGCCGAGGCGATTCTTGCATAGGGATGACATTGAATCATGAGGGATATTTTTATTCAACCCTCTGAGAAAAGCGTCAAACACCTGTTGGGTGCATCCGGGCTCAACAGTTCGTAAACGGTTATTTCACATGTGCTTGGATATCGGCACCGGCTGTTGAATTGTCCGGCCGCCGGAATAAACCAATTCAATGAAAAGAGATCGAATATGAAGAAAATGGATTCCAACATCATACGGGAAATCGTTAGAAACCAATATGCCGGGGCGGCTGGAAGACCGTGCGGATGCCGGCCGGATCCTGAGAAATCATGTTGCGATTCTTCCACGGGAATCGCGGATTCAATGAATCACGTAATGTGGTATTCCGAAGAGGAACTGGGCAGTGTTGCGGAAGGAGCCAATCTCGGACTGGGTTGCGGCAATCCGACTGCCATCGGGAACCTGAAGCCTGGTGAAATTGTATTGGATCTGGGCAGCGGCGGCGGATTCGATTGTTTTCTGGCCGCAAAAAAAGTGGGGGACAAGGGCCGGGTCATCGGTGTCGACATGACACCGGAAATGCTGGCCAGGGCCCGGGAAAATGCGGTAAAGATGGGAGCAACCAACGTAGAGTTCCGCCTGGGGGAAATCGAACACCTGCCCGTTGCGGACGGAAGCGTGGATGTTATTATCTCCAACTGTGTCATCAATCTGTCGCCCGAAAAAAGAAAGGTATTCAAAGATGCCTTCCGCGTTTTAAAGCCTGGGGGGAGACTGGCCGTTTCCGATGTCGTAGCCATTGCCGAAATACCGGACCAATTGCGGGAACAGCCTGAACTGCTTTGCGGATGCATAGCCGGTGCGGAGCGCGTTGACCGGATACGAGACCTTTTGAATGAAGTCGGATTCGAAGCGGTCCGAATCAAGTTTAAATCCTACAGCAGGAAACTGGTCAGTGAATGGTATCCGGGAACCGGTGTCGAAAAATACGTGTCATCCGCGGACATTGAAGCGGTTAAGCCCTTGAGATGAGCGGCGCAAAAATGACGACTTCGTCGATTCCGCGGCATTTTTCATTACTGCAAGCAAAGATCCCTCGGGGGGGCCAGGTCAATCTTTTTGATCGCCGGAAGGTCGCAGAGCCTGTTCCTGAACGGCCGAACGCCCCTGAATCTTTTTCTGTATCCCTCCGAATTCGGAAGCAGATGGACGCCCCGAGCCGGATTGACGTGCACCGATCCATTCGGAAAGAGCCGGACATCCTGAAAAATATAACCTGCCCGCCGTCACGACAGGCACATTGCTCTTTCCGGCAGGAGTCTCCGGCCGCGTGATGCCGATGGGTCCTGCCTTTCTGAAAACATGACGAATCTTCCGTTCCCCATCGGTCCATTTCGTCCTAACGCCAAAGCAGCCCATCCGCATATCACACATCCCGCCCACGGATAATCAAGTACGTCGGATTTCCATTCGTTTTCTCGGGCATCCCCAAAAAACCGAAAGCCGGTCAATGCATCGGATCTTTCCGGAAAGAACCTGTTCGTTAAATCCATAAGGTTCCATTCGGGATAAGACTTCGCATGGTTCACAGACACGACGGATTCTTCCCCACCTGCCCCATTTGCCGGTTCCATCCACATTTTTTTGCATTATCAGAATGTTATGACCAGGATTTTTGAGACAGGTTCCAATAGAAATTTTTCATTCCCGTGTAACTTTTTTGTAACTGTTTACGACACATCTATTATGTACATCAGGATTTATATCTGCGTTCGCTTTTTTACCGTATGAAACGAAGCAATAGAAAAAAAGGTTTCTGCGGGAAGTGCGGTTTTACACAAGGAGGATCGGTCCATATGGGTATACCGAAAAGTGAGGAAATGGAAGTCACCGGAAAGCGTACTACCTACAGCGGTTCTTTCAAGGCGAGGATTGTTTCCGAATTTATCAACGGAAAGAAGAGCTTAAAAGAACTGGCCGAATATTATAACGTTCATCCCAATCAGATTAAAAACTGGAAAGCGATTTTATTGCAGCGCGCCGGTGATGTCCTTGAAGATCGTCGGAAAACGCAATCACAGGGAAAGAAAAACTGACGGATTGCATGCATTTTTTTAAATCGTCTTTCCGTTTCAACGTTGGAGGATCTGTAAAAGCCGGACTTTCCAACCGTTGGCGATTTCAGGAAAAACAACTTTTAAGGACCGGACATGGAATGTTTCCCCCAATCGTTTTGCCATGCAAACGGGCCGGGCTGAAATCTTGGGATATTATTTATTGCACGGACAAGATTTTTTGACTAAAAAGACGATCAACGCAATCAAGCCGTTCATGTGAAGCGATGCAAGATATCCTCAATAAACTCAGTGACAGCGAAGATAATGAAATTATTCGTCAGGTCGTTGAAGGAAACGTAGATGCGTTCGAATTCTTGCTGACAAAATATAAGAATCATGTCGTGAATCTTGTAGCCAAACATCTGCCGTATCATCATGTGGAAGAAACCGCTCAAGAGGTATTTATAAGAGCCTATCGATCGTTACCGACATTTAAAGCGATCAGCGGTTTCAAACCGTGGCTCTCTTCCATCGCGTTGAGAACCTGTTATGATTTCTGGAGAGCGCATTATCGTTCCAGGGAACTTCCCGTAAGCTCTCTGTCGGAAAAACACAGAGAATGGCTGGAAACCGTTATATCGGATTCATCGAACCGAAGCTATTATGATCAGGGGTCTAGAAAAGAGGCAAGGGAACTGATGGATTGGGCCCTCGAAAAGCTTTCAGCCGAAGATCGAATGGTTTTGGAGCTTGTCTACCTGGAAGGATTGACGGTTAAGGAGGTTGCGAAACTGCTCGGTTGGAGTGCGGCCAATGTCAAGGTTCGTTCGTTTCGCTCCCGAAAGAAGCTGCGCAAGCTTCTTTCGGGACTGTCCGATAAGGAGGTGATTGTATGAAACCATTGAAAGACGGTGAAACAACGCTAAGGAAGGTGCTGAGAGCGGCCTATCGGGAAAAGGACGCCGTCCATGTCGATGAGCTGTGGCAAGCGAAGGTAATGAGTCATATCCGAAACCTCGGCCCGATGAATTTTCAAATGGATTTTTCAGCGATCTTCAGACGGCTTGCATGGCGCCTGACTCCCGCAGTTTGCTTTTTGATACTTATCCTTTTTGTGGTCCTCATAAACTTCGATTTCACTCCCGAGTACGAATTAACAAAGGTTTATATGACGGATACGGTTACGTTCGTAACGGAACAGTTGTGGGGGGTATAAGGAGAAGGAAAATGAACAAACTGAAAGTAAGTGTCGCGATCATCCTGGTTTTTATTCTCGGAGCACTGGCCGGTTCTCTTGGAACCCAGGCTTTTATGAAGTATCGAATCTCAAAATTTATGAAGCGAGGCCATGAAGCGCGGGCGGAATCTATTGTCGAAAGGCTTTCGCAAATGATCGGACTGACGGATCTTCAAAAACTCGAAATCGAAAAAATCATTATTGAATCTCAGAAAAAACTCACTGAAATCGAAGAAGAATTCCGACCCCGGATACAAGCCGTTATGGATGATGATTTCAAGCGGATGAAAGAATTTCTAAACGATGACCAGAAACGGAAACTCGAGGAGTTTCATGACCATTTAAAACAACGGAAAGCGCCCGGTTTTTTTCCTCCACCCCCGCCTCCCGATAAACCGTTTCCATAACCGCCACACCCTCCCGGTTAGACGGTTATGTGAAGAGAAGCTGATGAAAACGGTTCATCAGCTTCTCTTTCCTTCCTCCTTCGTCTCTCGACGAAAAGCGATTTCAAAAGATTTTCTTCATAACCTCACGATTCAGACTTCAGGCCTTTTGCAGCCGGTCGCTCCCGCATCCGGTTTGTAAAAGGTTTTCCCCGACCGAATGGACTCTCCTTTCACCGGAAATAAAAAGCGCGGACACCGCGGGGCAATGAAGCGGAAGGAAAACATTCGAGGGGTGGAATGAATTCATGCCGAACAATCAGCGGCATGAGCGGATGGATCGTAACGCATGGCCATGAGATTTATTCTGCCGGTATTGCGGCAAAATGATAACCGACTGTTATAACTAAGCAAGATGACGATCCGGAGAAAGACCGTGCATGGAGTCCGCATAACAATTCATGCCCATAATCTTTATGTTGAAGGTAATTTTTTCCCGTCCGGGGGAAAATTTTGCCTGTGATGATTTATCATTTTGACGCCGGCGGACATAATTTTGACACTGCCTGGAAAACGGCCGCGGAATTTACACACCGCGATAAAATTTTTAAATTTTTTTATGGGGATCCATAAGTGACGATCCGGAGAGGAAACGTGATCGAGAACCGGGAGGCGGACGTCACTAAAAGGGGACGATTTCCATGGTGCTTCGTGATCCTCAAAAAAATCGAATATCCGGTCATGATAAAAATATGCCCGGTCGTCTGAAAACATGAATTGTTCGGATGATCTTTCTTTTCATTCTCGGCAATTTTCGGAGTGACCGCTGTCGGATTGCTCCCATTTTTTGAAAGTTGCCATAGGTTACGATATCGAAAAACTCTTGAAGAAAAGTACTTGCTCTGACTGTAACTTATTTCGAATAAACCCGGCGCGGCCATGCATACATGACGCCCGATTGTGGTATGTTCGTTGCTCTTGGTGTAATCGCGTGTATTTTACAGGATTGGGATGAGAACGTCCAACAAGGTAATATCGTTCTGATTCCGGGAGAGTAAAAGGCAAAGCCAAACACACGTGACTGGCGGGTCGAGGTGTTTGGCTTTGGGTAACGAGCGGCCGATAAGCACACTCTTTTTATTTTCTATATTCAATCATGTGCTTTGTCAAGCGCCCTCCCTTATTTCCCCCGTTATATCCCAAACGACCTACATAACGGATCTCCGTGTATTGCCGCAGTGAAGGCATCCCGGCGATGATTTTCCCGGTGCGGAAAACCGGGCGGAATTTCACCGGCGATGGAGCCAAACCGCAAACACGGCGTCCGGGTAAACCGACAATAAAGGAGGATAAAAAATGACAGTATCTGCAATCGACTCGGCATTGCTGGGTACCACACAGGCAACGACTTCAACATCTTCGACAACCAACGCGATGGATGCGGAGGACTTTTTGACTTTGTTCTTGGTTCAACTGGAGAACCAGGACCCTACCGATCCCGTGGACACAACTGAGCTGACCTCTCAGCTATGCAACATCAGCCAGTTGTCACAATCCGTCATAGCAAACGACTACCTGGAGGATCTCACGCTCTACCATTCGTCCGTCAACAATTCTCTGGCATTGTCTTGTATCGGGAAAACCGTGACGACGGATGGAGACAGCATTTCATTTGCAGGCGGGGCCGCTGATGAAATTCGCTTCGAGCTGTCCGACGATGCCGATCAGGCGTACGTTACCGTCTACAATGCAGACGGTGAGGAGGTTGCCACCATTGATTGCGGCGCGTTATCGCCCGGAACGAATTCCGTGACGTGGAATGGTCTCGGCAGCGATGGGGACACCCAGCCCGACGGCACCTACGGTTTTGAGGTGAACGCATATGATTCGGATGGAAACAGCGTGGAAGCCTCGACCATGGGGACGGCAAACATTACCGGCGTAACATACCGTGACGGCGTTGCCTATCTAATTACCGAGAGCGGAGAGGAAATCCCCATCGGAGACGTAACCGGCGTGAGTATGACATAGGACCGGCGTTTTACAAAAGGAATCATCCTGTAAAAAAAGGAGAAAATAAATGATTGAAGGTTTGTATACAAGTGTGACCGGGATGAGCGCATTTTCCAATCAACTCTCCGTCATCAGTGATAATGTTTCAAATTCGGAAACCACCTCCTATAAATCCAACAGCGTATCGTTTGCCGATATGCTGAACCAGTCCCTGACCGGCACTTCCGGAAACAGTGTCGGAGCCGGTGTGGAGGTCCAGGCAATCACAGCGTGCTGGAATCAGGGGAGCCTGTCAAGCACCGGGACATCAACGGATCTGGCCATCAACGGTTCCGGTTTTTTCATCCTCCAGAACGATGAAGGTGTAACGTATTACACCCGTAACGGTGGTTTCGAATTTGACAACGCCGGAACCCTTGTCAACTCCAGCGGTTTGGCCGTTCAGGGGTATGCCATTGACGAAAGCGGAAATTTCGGCACCCTCAGCGACATTGTCATATCCTATGAACCGATACCTCCCAGTGCCACCTCGGAGATGTATACCAGCGTGAATCTCAGTTCCGGTCTTGAATCGGGGAATACATATTCAACGACCACATCGGTATATGATTCGCTGGGAAATGAAATTTCTTTAACAATCACCTATACCAAGTCGGCAACCGAGAACGAATGGGATTGGGAGGCAAGTATCCCGAGCACGTACGGCGCGTTGACCGGCGATACCAGCGGCACCATTACATTTGAAAGCGACGGGAGTCTGAGCAGTGGAACGGACCCGGTCTTTACCATGAGTCTCACCAACGGTGCGGATGATACCCAGACCATTACCTGGGATTTATACGACGAGAGTGGAACAACGAACGGATACCTGACCCAATATGCCGGCGATTCCAGCATCAACGAACAGGGACAGGACGGCTATGCATCGGGGAATATATACGACGTTTCCATTACCGAAGATGGAGTGATCGTTGGCGCTTATACCAATGGTGAAACCCAGGATTTGTTTCAGATCGCCCTGGCGGACTTTATCAATTACAACGGATTGAAAAAAACCGGAAGCGGTCTGTATCAGGCAACCGCTGATTCCGGTCAGGCCATTGTCGGGATTCCGGGGAGCGGTCAATTCGGAAGTGTTACTGCGGAAAGCCTGGAAATGTCCAACGTTGACATGGCGACCCAGCTGGCCAATCTGATCACCGCTCAACGGGCATACCAGGCCTGCGCAAGGGTATTCAACGTCACCTCCGAGGTTCTGGAAACAACGGTCAACCTTAAGTAGCGTTCACCGGGGAATTTCAGGTTGATCCATAGGTGCGCTCATCAAATGTAAACGATAATCCGGCAGGAGAAGCCGATCCCGCCACGGAGACGCGCCCGATAATTCGGATTGGCTGTTGTTGAAAAACGCAGGGAGGAGGAGTGAATCATGTCATCAATTTCGGAAATAATGAATACGGCGCTGAGTGCGCTGACAACTCAACAGGCGGCCATTAATATCACAAACTCCAATATCGCCAATGTGAATACGGATGGTTATTCGCGGCGGCAAGTCGCCATCGAATGCACGGAATATGCCGGCGTACAGGCGAGCGACGCGAAAAGAGTCTGTGACACCTTCCTTTTAAAACAGATTGTGTCGGAAACGCAGGACCTGGGAAAGTGGGAGGCGGAAGCGAAATACCTTGAAAGCGTGGAGGCCGTTTTCGATGAGTCGGAAGGTTCCGGCCTGAGCGAGGCGATGAGCGAGTTCTGGAACGCATGGCAGGATCTGGTGAACGATCCCTCGGGCTCCACCGAGCGATCGACTCTTGCCAGTGTCGCCGACACACTTGCCCAGACCTTTAATAGTATCCGTTCCGACCTGAGTGACATTCAGGAGGGAATCGACGACGATATTGTCACGACGGTGAGTACAATCAACCGCATTGTAGAGCAGATTGCGGACTTGAATCAGAAGATCGCCCGGGCAAATGCTGACGGACAGGATACAAACACTTTCCAGGACAGTCTCGATTCCCTGGTTACGGAGCTGTCTTCGCTGATCGATATAAGCAGTTACGAGAATAAAAACGGACAGATATGCATTCAAACCGCCAACGGTAAACCGCTGGTCGAGGGAACCACCACCTGGTCCCTTTCCACCGAAATCAATTCAACCACGGGCCTGCAGGATGTGATCTGGGTGGACAGTGACGGGAACTCGTATGTGATTACCGATGATATATCCGGCGGAAAACTGGGAGGTTGTCTGGAAATCCGGGATGAACGGATACCGGCCTGGCAGGATCAACTGGATGAACTGGCCGCTGCACTGATGAATGAAGTCAATGCCCTGCAGACCGGCGGGTATGACATCAACGGCGGTTCGGGTGTTGCATTTTTCACCGGCACCGGTGCTTCGGACATGGCGGTGAATACGGACATTCTCGATGATCCCGGAACCATTGCCGCGTCTTCCAGCGCCGATGGCGCACCGGGTGACGGGTCAAACGCTTCGGCTATTGCGGAACTTCAGAACCGTCTTCTATTCGACAGCGGAACGTCTAACTTCAGCGATTTCTATGCCACACTGGTCAGCGAAGTCGGCACGGCGATCCAATCCGCCCAGGCCGGCTATGAATCCCGGAGAGATATGGTGGAATTCTGCACCAACCAGCGGGAATCTGTTTCCGGAGTGTCCCTTGATGAAGAGACGGCCAAGCTGATCGTGTACCAGAACGCATATGAAGCCGCGGCGAAGGTCATAAGCGTCCTGGATGAGCTGATGGAAACGATTCTCGACATGTGAAAGACGGTCTCTGAAGAAACATGATTTTACGGGAAACGACAGATAACGAAAGGAAGGAACCCGATGCGAGTCACTCAGAATATGATGATTAATAACATGATCTACTGGACGTCCAAACAGACGGAAAAGCTGTCCAAGGTTCAGACGGAGGTAGCGTCCGGCAAGCAGATTAATCAGCCGTCCGATGATCCGGCCGGCATGGGCCGGGTGTTGACGGATCGTTCGACGATCTCCGCTTACGGACAGCACGAATCGAACATCTCGCAGGCACTTACCTGGATAGAGGTAAGTGAAACGACCCTGGATGCCGTCGATACCTTACTGCAGGATGCACAGAACATCGTTGTAAACCTGGCTTCAAGCGATCTTGATAGCCGGGAAAACGCCTTTATGCAACTGGAAAGTATTTACGAACAGGTGATCGGTTATGCGAACACGCAATTCGGTTCGACTTTTCTGTATAGCGGCAACCAGTCCGGTTCTATCCCTTTTTCAGACGAGGTTTCCATATCCGGTGGAACCGTTTCCGATATCGTTTTCGCACTGGCCGGGGATGCATCCGATGTATCGATCGAAATCACCGATTCAGAGGGTGAGGTCATACGGACGATAGCGGTTTCGGGAGGCGGTGCCGAGGGAACCAATACGATCGCATGGGACGGCTGTGATGATGACGGCAATCCCTTGAGCGATGGAGATTATGACTTTTCCGTCACCGCCTCGGATTCAGCCGGTGAGACGGTCGCCGCCTATACAGCGTACCGGGGAGACAGCGGTGATAAGGAGGTTATTATCGGGGAAGGCCGCACCATCACCCTGAATAACGATGGCGGGTCGCTTTTTTCCAATATATTGAATGTGTTAAGCCAAGCCATAACCGCTCTGGAAGCTTCGGACTACGATACCGATGTTATGTCTCAGCTCGGAACCGTCCTGGGTGAAGAAAGCGATCGGATCGCCACGGAACGGGTGGCTCTGGCCAATATCACCTCGCACCTGGAAACGAACGCGGACCGGCTGGAAAAGCTGGCGATGGTGGTTGAGGAGAGGATATCCGAAACGGAGGCGGGGAGCACCGAAGAGGCGGTCATCAAGCTTCAGGCACAGGAAACGGCTTACGAGGTTACGCTGGAGGCTACAGCATCCGTTCTTAAAATGTCCAAGCTGTCTGATTACATTTGAGAGAGGGCGCCGGGTGAATTGCGGAAAATTCCGGCGGACGTTCATCGGCCGGATGCCTTGATTTTATGAACAGGAGATTATGAATCGTGTATAAACAAAGCGTGGAAGCCTATCAAAGCGTGGAAAGAACAACCGATTCCCCACGGGATACGGAAGCCCGGGTGCTCACCAAGGGCGCCATGAAACTCAAATGGTGCCGGGATAACTGGGATTCCGGGGAACGGAAAAAACGGCTTGCCGAAGCCCTCAAATACAACCAGCATATATGGAGTATATTTCAGGCCGATCTGATATCCGGGAGAAGTCCTCTTCCCGAAAAAACACGGCAAAACGTGCTCCGGTTAAGTCGATTCGTGGATCATCAGATATTGAAGGCAATGGCATATCCTTCACCGGATAAATTGACTTCTATTATGAATGTGAATCTCGGTCTTGCAGCGGGCTTGAAAAATAAATTGCCTCCCTCCCAGGCTTCCGATGCGCCGGAGAAACCCCCTGAAGACGGTATCGAAACAAAGGGGTAGAGAGGACAGGCGGGAAAGTCGGTGCCCCTCTCGGAACATGTGTTTTTCGGTTAAAGGGCAGGGAACGCGAATCCTGAAGGCGGACCTGTTCAGTTGATTGCACCCCGGGCTTCCTATAGGTTTGGCACCGGTGATTCGGCACCGCCGTTTTGCGGCGGGCATTGACGGATTTCCTGAACCTCTTTTACCCGTGCAAGGAGCGAATCTTCGTATTCAATCAATGTGCGTGAACATTTCAAAGCCTTGTAATAACGACCGGCGAGTATCTGCCTGCTGATTTTCTCGATGATGGGGAGAGAACTCGGTGCCGCTTTGATGAAATCGCGGACCAGATCCCAGTAACTTTGATGATGGGCGGCGAGGTTCTCCGGGTCGAGATACATGATCTGAACGACGAAATAGATTCTCCGGGCCGGGGAATCCGCGTCTTTTTTTCCCAAAATATCTTTTTCCCGCAAGATCGGGACGTTGTTTTCAATAATGAGGTTTGCGGTGGACCCGCCGTTGGTGATCGCCGCGCCTGCGATGATCATTCTTTCGTGGGGCTTCAATGTAATTTTCAGGGCCATCTGATTGATATTCCTTTTAGACGGAAAACCCGCTTCTTTGGTGCAAGTACCGGGGAGGAGTGCCCTCCTTCCCGGTACTTGTTAGATATCGGTATTTCTTGTCAATCTGTCAGGTTCCGCGGAACCGTCTAAAAAAGGTTCAATACCGCCTGTTGGGCTGAGGATGCAATGCTCAGCGAGTTGATGGCAAGCTCCTGCTGGGTCTGAAGGGTGAGCAGGTTGGCGCTCTCCTCGTTCGTGTCGGCGTTGACAAGGTTGCCGCGCCTTCCTCGAGGGTGTTGATCATTTTCGCCGTGAAATCCTCACGCGCCGTGATAATGCTCAACTGGTTGGACAGCGTTTTCGACTCGGTTCTCAGGGTCGACGTTGCCGCTTCAAGCTCATCAAGAGATGTATTGATGTTTGTTTTGTTCAAAGCACCCGTGTCGTCCCACCACGATGCAGCATCTCCGGCGGCAGCCACTGCAGTCAAGCCGAGGCCCGTGCTGGAAGCATCGAAACCGGTGATGGAAATACTTGAATCACCTTCTTCATCGAAAAAGACTTCGAGGCTTTCCGTGGCGCCGCCGAGAAGATTCACCCCGGCGTAGGTGGCGTCGCCGGCGAGGTTGTCGATCTGCGTAAGCAGCTCATTGAACTGAGCGATGTACTCGCTGACTTCCTCTTCCGTTTCACCGGAGAGCGCCGACTGGGCCAGCGACTTTGCGGAAGCAATCAGATCGCTGATCGCCTCGATGGCGTTGTCGGCCGCTTCGATGGTCTGAATGGCCTCGCCCATCGAATCCTTGCGCACCTGCAGGTCCGATGCCTGCTGGGTGTGATCCTGAGCGGCAAAAAAATTGATCGGATCGTCCAGCGCGCTGTTGATTTTTTTGCCGGTGGCCAACCGGTATTCGGTCTGTTCCATCAATTTCTGGGTTGACTGAAGAGAATACAGGTTTTGGGATATTCCCGAGCTTAACGTAATGTCTGAACTCATGTCATTTCTCCTTTTCTAGGTTTTGGCTCCGGCATTCTGCCGGAATGTTTGGTGAAGGGGCGCCGGTATCATCGGCGCGTTGCGGTAATTCATTGTCCGGACAATGACTTTGTCTTTATTATCGGGAAAATGGCCCTCGAACTTTAGCATTTTTTTAAAAAAGGGGGGCAAGCGAGAAATGCAAAAAAGAAAGGCGGTTCCATGAAAACCGCTTCATCTGATAATTATTTCAGCGGGGTGGGAAGTTTCGCCGCCGGACTTTGAATAGAGCAGAATGTGTTTGTCCGGTAATAGGGGAATAATTCATGAGGCGTTCAAATCAAAAAAACTCCTTGACTGCTGAATGACTTACTCATGGCGGAGGGCTTCAATCGGATCCATTCGCGCGGCTTTTTTCGCCGGGAAAAATCCGAAGACAACCCCTACCGCTGCTGAAAAAACGAATGCGATGACGATGATTTCCGAATTCAGAATGAACGGCACGCCGAGAATATACGCGCCGATCGACGATGCGAAAAGTCCCACCATGATGCCGAAGAGCCCTCCGAAGGAAGAAAGAACCACCGCTTCAATGAGAAACTGCATCAGCACCTCCCGCTCCAGGGCGCCGATGGCCAGGCGGGTTCCGATTTCCCGCGTCCGCTCGGTGACCGAGACAAGCATGATGTTCATGATTCCGATACCGCCCACCAGCAGACTTACCGCCGCCACCGCACCGAGCAGCGCCGTCAGTATACGGGTGGTGCCGGTGAGGGTTCCGACGATCTCCTGCATGTCCATGACATGAAAATCGTCATCCTCTCCTGCCGTAATATGACGGCGTTCACGCATCAAACGCTCGATGCTCTCTTTTACTTCCGTTGTCGATATGCCGTCCTGGGCGGATAGGTAGATGGTGTTTATGTCGTTGTTACCGGCAATACGGCGCTGAAAAGTGCGCAGCGGTATGAGGACGAAATCGTCCTGATCGGAACCGAAATTCGACTGCCCCTTGGATTCGAAAACCCCTACAATCTGACAGGACAGTTTCTTCAGTCGTAAAGTCATTCCGAGCGGATCGGTGTCGCCGAAGAGCTCGTTTCGAACCGTTTTGCCGAGGATGCATACTGCTTTGCCGGAAAGCGTTTCAGCGCCCGTAAACAAACGTCCGGACTCAAGCTCCCGGTCGCGTACCTGCAGGAAGGCGCCGGTGCTTCCCATAACCGAGGTCGACCAGTTCTTATTGCCGGAGATAACCTGCATGCTCGTGGATACCGCAGGCGCCACGGCCTCAAGTCCTGAAATTTCACGGATGATGGCATCCGCATCTTCCATTTCAAACATGTCCGCCTGCGAACGGGTACCGCCGGGCCCCCGCATGTGCTGGCCCGGGCGCATCTGCAGCATGTTACTGCCGAGACTGGAAATTTCGGCCTTTACCTGTGCCGTGGCGCCGCCGCCGAGGGTGACCATGGTAATAACGGCCGCAACGCCGATAACGATCCCGAGAACGGTCAGCGATGAACGCATGATATTACGGCGGATTGCTCTCAGGGCAAGGATGAGGGTTTCCCATATCATGACCGTCCGGCTCCGTTGTGTTCCTCGGTGTCGATCACACCGTCAAGAAATCGAATGATCCGTTTTGCGTAAAGCGCCATTTCGGACTCATGGGTTACCATGACGATGGTGATGCCCTGTTCCTTGTTAAATGTACAGAGCAGTTCCATGATTTCACGGCTTCGGGTTGAATCGAGATTGCCGGTCGGTTCGTCCGCCATGAGCACTTCCGGCGCGATAACGATGGCGCGGGCGATGGCGACCCGCTGTTGCTGACCGCCGGAGAGTTCTCCGGGGGTATGGTTTTCCCATTCGGTCAGTCCGACTGCATCGAGGGCTTCGCGGGCCCTCCGTCGGCGATCGCGGGCGGGAATCCCCCGGTATATGAGAGGAAGCTCCACGTTTTCCAGGGCGGAGGTTCGGTTTAACAGGTTGAATCCCTGGAACACGAATCCCAGATAATTCCGGCGGAGCAGAGCCCGCTGATTCCGGGACAGCGAACCCACGTCGACGCCTTTAAATCGATACGCGCCTTCCGTCGGAACATCAAGGCAGCCGAGTATGTTCATGCAGGTGGATTTGCCGGAGCCGCTGGGTCCCATGACGGCGACGAATTCGCCCGGGTCGATACGAAGATCGACTCCCCGCAGGGCATGGATGGCTGCCCCGCCCGTGCCGTATACCTTGCTGATTCCTTTCAATTCAAGAAGGGAATCGCTTTCGGAAGGAGATGATGTCTTTCCCTTCATTTCTTTGTGCTCATTGATGCAATGATCAAGGGGGTCCCCGGTTGCACATCGCCTCGGATTATTTCCGTCCGGACGCCGTCGCCGGCTCCGGCGGTAACGAAAATCGGAACGGCCGTGCCGTTATGCACCGTCCATACCCGCTGTTGAGAATTGTCCACCGTGTCGGAAACCTGGTTCGAGGAATTTTTACGGTGACTCGGCGGACGGGGCATGATCTTGCTCATGATGCTGCCATTACCGGACGACTCTTCCGTCGAACCCGTATTTTCAGCAGGCGGGGAAAATCGCAACGCCGCATTCGGCACGAGAATCGCATTGGTGATCTTTTTGACCGTGATATCCGCCGTCGCCGTCATGCCGGGACGCAGGAACAGATCGGAGTTGTTTACGGTGAGTACGGCCTTATAGGTAACCACGCCATCCGTCTCCTCCGAACCGTATCGGACCTGAGCGATACTCGCCGAAAATTTCCGGCTGGAATATGCGTCAACGGTAAAAACAGCCTCCTGTCCGTCCCTTACATCCCCGACATCCGCCTCGTCTATGTCCACATGGAGTTCCATCTGGGTCAGATCCTCAGCCAGGGTAAACAGAACCGGCGCTTCGAGGGACGCCGCCACCGTCTGGCCCGGTTCTATATTTCTGACGAGTACGATGCCGTTGATCGGGGAAAGGATAACGGCCTTGGACAGGTTTGTTTCATCCGATTCAAGAGCGGCCTGGGCTTGCGATACCTGTGCCCATGCGCTGGATTCATCCGCCCGGGCACGTTCCAGCGCCGCCTCCGCCGCATCCATGTCCTGTTGGGCCGGAACCTTGCCGGCGCTCAGCGAATAAACCGTTTGCATCCGCTCAAATTCGACCTGTTTTTCCTTCAATGTGGCCTGGGCCTGCAAGACCTGAGCCCTCGCCGATTCGAGTGAAGCCTTTGACTTCCTGACATCTGCTTCGAGCTTCGTCGTATCCAGACGCGCGAGGATCTGGCCGACCTTGACGCGATCGTTGTAATCCACCTCGACATGCTTGATGATTCCCGAAAGTTCGCTGCCCACATCTACCTGGTTGGTGGGTTCCAGGTTGCCGGTAGCGGTTACCGTGATCGTCAGATCACCTCGTTCCGCGTTTTGTGTCTTGAATCGAACGGTTTGAGCCTTGTTGCCGGTTACCAGAACGACCAGAACGACCAGGACGATTCCTGCGATCAGAATGGCAATGCTCCGTCCGACCCAGGGTTTCAGGTGTTTTGCCTTCTCCGAAGACGGGTCGATCCCCAGGGTCCGCGTAATATCCTTACCGGTTTCAGGCTTTTTTTCCGTTATCATTTTCTCGGTCTTTCGATTCATTTTCTATTTCAGTCGCCTGCGTTTCCCAACCGCCCCCCAGGGCCTTGTACAGGCGAACCAGATTGGAAGCCACATTGCCGTGACTCTGAACCAACTCGTTCTGATACGACAGCAGGGAGCGTTCCGTCTCAAGCAAATTCACGAAATCAATCATGCCGGCCCGGTACTTGATCCGAGACAATTCCACCGCGCGCTGTGCCGCATGTACCGCTTCATTCAGTGAATTCCGCCGGTTCTGTTCCTCCGCATAGGCAACGAGCGCATTTTCAACTTCTTCCAGGGCATTCAGGACGGCGGCTTCATATGCATTCAGGTACTGTTCCTGCTGCGCCGATTGGATCTCGATATTGCGGCGAACGGCACCGGCGTCGAAAATATTCCAGGAAATACCGGGGCCGATGCTCCAGAAACTTCCGGTGGATTTGAAAAGGCCGGATAATTCGTCGGATTGCAGACCGATGGAACCCGTCAGTTTGAACCTGGGATAGAGATCGGCCGTGGCCTCCCCGATCCGTGCCGTTTGCGCTGCCAGCTCTCGTTCAGCCTTGCGCACGTCGGGTCGACGACGCAACATATCGGCGGGGATTCCCACGGCAATCTCAGGCGGGGCGACCGGTATCGGGGCTTGAAATTCCAGCTCCTTATGAAGCATGCCAGGCTGTTTGCCCAGCAGCACCGCGATTCGATTCTTCGATTCTTCCTCCGCACTCCGCAGCGTCGGAATCTGCGAGCGGGTGCTTTCCATGCTGTAACGGGCCTGCTGAACGGACAGCTCATCATCGAGACCAGCCTCGTAACGCCACTGCGTCAGTTCATATGTTTCCCGCTGAAGCCGAAGATTTTCTCCGGTCGTAGCCAGCTGCCCCTGATACATACGTAATTCCACGTAGTTCAGCACGACTTCCGCCGTCAGGGTAACCAGCACATTGTGAAGATCTTCCCGGCCAGCCTGGAGATCCGCCTCCGCTGCCTCCACAGCGCGTCTGACCCCGCCGAAAAGGTCGAGTTCCCACCCTGCATCGAAAGCAGTCGAGTAAAGCTCGCTTTCCTCATGGTTGCTTCGACTTTTTGTCGCGGATCCGGAAACGTCGAGGGTCGGAAACATCTCGGATTTGCTCAGGCCGCGGCGGGCACGGGCCTCACGGACGCGCGCCTTTGCCTCCCTGAGATCAAGATTGCCGATTACCGCGCGATCGACCAGACTCGACAGAACCGGATCGTTGAGTGTCGTCCACCATCGGGCCAGCGCGCATGAATCCTCTTCACCGCCGACCCGGCCGTTTTTTAACCGACTGTGCCATGAAGCCGGAGAGGATGCATCCGGCGGCACATAATCGGGTCCGACCGCGGCGCATCCGGCAAAAATCATAAGCATGAAGATTGTCGCCGCCCATACCGGAGACAGAAGTTTACATTTATCGACCGGACCGTTCATCCGTCCTTCACAACGGGTGCTTTTATAAAATTTCCAATTTTGCACTTGCCATCCTATCGGTTGGCGGGCGGATTTGCGGGTCCGCCTACTCCGGCACAGGGATGATCGTTTTGCATTCTCCGATGTTGTTCGTCACGAAGATTCCGATATGCTTCCATCTGTTTCTCCGTTAATACGGACTGAATTCTTGTTTCTTCCTCTTTTTGCATCGTATCCATTTCCTTGCGCATGGCCGATTCTTCACTTCGACGTTGTTCGTGATATTTTTCGAAGATAGCCCTCATTTTTTGGTCCTTCTCTTCAAAAATCGCCCGAATCTTTTCCGCCTGTTCTTCGGTTAACCCCAGCCGTTCTTTGAGAACCGATATCATCCGTTCGGGATCATGCGAATCCCTCGGGGGATGCGCCGATGCGGGGGACACAATCATGACGGCCAGCAATAATGCACCGGCAACAAAACCGATCAACATGCCGTTTATCACGGTGCTGTTCATGACATATAATAATGCTTTTGCGTTCATATCCTGACTCCTTCTGAATCAATCGGTTGTTGCGAAAAAAACTGATGTTTAAACAATATCTTTTCTTAAGTGTCGTATACGTTCCGGAAGAGGTTACAAATTTTTTCCGTATCGAACCTGACGTCCGGTTTTCCGAAGATTCAAACGGTCCGTGGAGAATTTCTGAACCTTTTTGCCGAGGAGACGGCGAATGATATAACCGTCGCGATTCTCCGACGGCATCCAATCCTCGATGAATGCGAAACGATGAGTCGGATCATGGATACGGGTTATCCGTGGGTTTTCAATCGCGGAATAGAGGCACGGTGAATTGAACGCGTCATTGACAGGCGGAGGAAAAACCAATAAAATTCAGATGAATTTTACCAAGGTATTGAAAAATCGTCCATTACGTGAGATCATACGTTAAATTTCAGTTGTTAAGTTTTGCTTTCGAACCCAGAGGCTTTCAGATGAGATGGAAAGGTTCGCCATATTCCGCCTGTAAAAATTTTATTCAAATTGCGGGCGTCATTATTTTTATTCTTCTGATCCCATCTTTTGCGGGTGCGGAATCTCTTACCTATCATCTGATCGGAATCGGTAAAGCAGAAGACAAAACCCTGGAATTCGACTACGAATATATCCGATGGAAAGCCGATCCATCGGATCTGTGTATTCATTTTGATTTTGACTCTTCGCAAGATCCGCCGATGGCCAGAAAGCACATTCATAATTTTGATGAGGGAGAGGTTTTTCTTTTATTAAGAAACGACTACGAATCGGAAGATGATCCGGATACCGCAAGGTTCCTTCCGAACGGCGTGGGTTTCGAAATACGATTGAATTTTTAGAAATGGTTTGAATCCTCAAAATACTTTATGCGTTCCTGCGGTTGAATTTTTTCCCCGCCTGACATGTAAAACCATATGGAAGGTTTTAAAAACCATTTTTTTCTTTCGGATCGTCATCCCGCCGATCTTCTTTAATTGCGAATTAAATTTGCCTGTCAAAAGCGGAAACGGAAAATTCCTTGACAATACGAACAGGAATATTTAGTTTTTCTGGAAGTTTTTACGATATCGAATCGAAAAACGAGGAAGCCATCGATACCGTTTCAACGGAACCGATGGTTTTCGATACATAGTCAATCGACTTCAAGGCGGGAAAGTATACAAACATGAGAATCGCGATTACATCAACAGGAAAAGATCTTTCCTCGGATATGGATCTGCGCTTTGGAAGGGCGGAGTATTTCATTGTCGTTGATCCCGAATCCATGGAATATGAGGTTGTGGAAAACCGGCAAAATTTAAATCTTCCCCAGGGTGCGGGAATACAGGCCGGCAAAACAATTGTCGACAACCACGTCGACGTGCTGATTACCGGCAACCTTGGACCGAATGCATTCAAGGTGCTGAAAAATGCCGGGATACGGATCATGATCGGAACGGAAGGATCCATCCGAGATGTCATTTTGAAGTACAAAAACGGCGACCTGAAATCTTTCCAGGGGCCGAGTGTCGAAGGACACTGGGTGTAACCAGGGTGTTGAAAAACTGCGCCTGAGGCCGCCATTCAGCGTTGCGGGGCTCTCGCCAATGCTCACATATGCTTGAATATGCTGCGCTTGTAGTATCGCCGCGCGCCTTGCCTGACGGCCTGATCCTTGTTTTTCAACACCCTGGTAGACGGTTTCCGCAGGAGAACCGGACTCCGGCGGCGAGCACGGCATCGGGTTGTGCCGCTTGGGTCGGAAAACGGACTTTCTGCAAAGCCGTCCGAATGGAGCTTATTCAAAGCGTGAGGCAAATCGATCGGTTCGAATGAAAACGATTCGAATGGAGTTTGAAAAAATCATAGATTGGAGACAGATTCAATGGGAAAAAACAAAAAAGAAAAACCCGATCCGGTGAATCCGTTTGAGGACAAATCCAAGCAGGATTTGGCCATCAAAGGATCCCTGGAGAAAATAAAGAGAAAATTTATCGTAATGAGCGGAAAAGGGGGGGTAGGCAAAACGAGCACCTCCGTTAATCTGGCGATTGCCCTCTCCAAGAAGGGCTTTTATGTCGGAATCATGGACGTTGATCTGCACGGCCCGGATGTGCCGAGGATGCTTGGTTTAACCGATTATCTGACGGTCGATGAAAAAGAGAAGATGGTTCCTCTGCAGTATTCGGAACACTTGAAGGTCGTTTCGGTCGAATCGCTTCTTCCGGCAAGAGACGACGCGGTCATATGGCGCGGCCCATTGAAACATTCGGCGATCAAGCAGTTTATCAGCGATGTGGATTGGGGGGATCTCGATTATTTGATTATCGATTCTCCTCCGGGAACCGGAGACGAACCTCTGTCGGTCGCGCAGACCATTTCCGATGCAAAGGCGATCATCGTTACGACACCCCAGGAGGTCTCTCTTGGCGATGTCCGAAAATCGATCAATTTTTGCAAAAAAGTGAAAATGGAAATTTGCGGCTTGATCGAAAACATGAGCGGATTCAAATGCCCGCATTGCGGCAGGGACATCTACCTGTTCGGAACCGGCGGAGGGGAAAGGACGGCAGAAGCAATGGGTCTTCGGTTCCTGGGCAGAATCCCCTTCGATATGAACCTGGTCCGATGCGGAGATACCGGCGCCTCTTTTCAGGATGAGTTCAGGGATTCCTCGGTAGCGGAAGCCTTTGCCGATATCGCGGATAAAATTTCAAAAGATTCGTAAACCGAAAAATTTTGTTTTCGAATAACCATTAAAAACGTTTTTCGCGGGGCTTTACGGACGTTTCCGGCAAGTACATGAAACGGCGGGGTTCGACATCCGTCTTCCCGGTCGAGGATTCTCCACCGGTTGCCGCGAAAATTTTCAACCATATAAAAGGAGTTTTTAACCATGAAAATAGCGATCCCGCTGGCGGAAGGAAAACTGGCGGCCCATTTCGGACATTGTCGGGAATTTGCCATTATCGAGGTCGAGGATAATAAAATAACAAAGAAAGAGGTTCTTGTTCCTCCTGCCCATGAACCCGGGGTGCTTCCCAGGTGGCTTCACGAACAGGGCGCAAACATAATTATTGCCGGAGGTATGGGGAGCCGTGCGCAGGCTCTTTTTGAAGAGAAGGGCATCCATGTATTGGTGGGAGCGCCGTCACTTGAACCGGAAGAACTGGTGAAATGTTACCTGGATAATACGCTGGCCACTGGTGAAAACATTTGCAGCCATTAGAAAAATTCCGGAGTTTTTCCCCGATAAAATTTTTTAAAAAATATTTTGAGACGCATTTTTGACCGGGATGCCTTACAGGCCGAGCGTCGGATAAAAAAAATATTCGACGCCGGTTTAATCGGCACCCCGAAAAAATCCGGGGTTTGAAACTCGCGCATATGAATTCCGTTTGTCCCCGCATCCATCGAATACGGGTATCCGGACGGGTTGGTTATATTTTCCGATTTCGGCGATGCTCCTTTTTCTTATCATTCCGATTGTTTCATAAAAATCATTCGTTTTACTCATTCCGACATCTGTAATACAAAATGATCGATTCACGCACGAAAACGTTCCCGTGAACCGGAGCACGTTCCGGGCAACATGTATTTCATGAGTAAAAAAACGCGAACCGAGTGGCAGTGGATGTTGGTGGTCGGGTTATTTTTCGGATCGCTGCCGGCCTCAAAGATATCGGGCTGATTACGGGAATTGTTCTCGGCTTCGGTTGGGGGATCACCGGAATCGGCCACCGGCCCATGATCGGCATCCTTGTCTTTTTTTTATCGCGTTCCTGATGTTTTTCGAAAAGAAAAAATTATGATTGCCGGATCAAGTACCCTGATTGATTTTTATTTTTTATTGATTACCGATTCTCTTTCCTCATTTCTCCTCGAATAAGATTGCATCCCCGCCTTATCCGGCATTTGTCTTCATCAAAAAAGCTTCCCCCAAATAGCCGCTGATAGCAGCTTTCCATCCATCCATAATTTTTGTGAAAAGCTGTATTCCCGTATCCGTTTTATCGCACGGATGAACGCCAAGCAACTTTCCGATCCCGCGGCTGTTACAAAAGCCTATCATACTTTTCCGATCCACCGGTTGAGGGTTCATAAAAGAAATGGCCCGGATTTTTATGCCGGAAACGACCTATATAAATTATTTCATATGCTTACCAGATGTAATTGATAGTCATAAATGGTAGATTTTGGTAATTATGAATTTATATTTCATTAATCCCTTGACTCAAAATAACAGTTATGGTTTTTATATGTTATTTTAAACCAATGTCAGAGTTGCAGATGGATGCTGTTATCTCGCGTGCGGCTTCGGCTTGAAGCCGCCGTCGGGAAAGCAACAGGGGAAGATTCTTTTTTTTCAATAATTTTCATTTATTGGGAGGGTAATGATGAGATACTTGGTTGCGTTCTGTATCGTATGTTTTGCCGTGGCAAATGGTTTTGCCGCCGACCTGATGATTTTCAGCGGTGCCGGTTTGATTAAACCGATGGAAGAGATGAGGCATAATTTCGAGCAAAAACATAACATCCGCACCGATGTTCACTATGGCGGTTCGGGGGAGATTTTTGCATGCCTCGCGGCGGGTCAGCCGGCCGACGTATTCATTCCAGGGGCTGAAAAATACACCGATGATGCGCTGAAGAATGGTTGGGTCATAAAAGAAACCATCCATAAACTGGTTCTTCATGAACCGATTATTGTCGTGCCGATGGGAAATCCGGCAAATGTGAACGGATTGATGGATCTGACCCGTCCGGGCGTGAAAGTCGCCGTCGGCGATCCGAAGGCTCCGGCCATCGGCCGAGTGACAAAGCAGATTTTTGAGAAAAACGGGATCAGCGAGAAAATCAATCCCAACATTACGGTTCTGGCTCCAACGGTTAATCAACTTCTGATTTATGTGGCACTCCGGCAGGTCGATGCGTCCATCATCTGGAAGGATTTGACTTCATGGGCCGAAGAAAAGGGCAAACTGGAGGTGGTTCCCATCCCCAAGGAAAAAAACATTATCCAGACCATTCCGACGGCGGTTTGCACCAATGCGCCCAATAAGGAACTGGCCGTGAAATTTAATGATTATATCGCCTCGGAAGAGGGGATGAAAATCTGGACAAAATGGGGATACGAGCCTTGCGGAAAATAAGCTTTTTCCATCTGAGCTTTCTATCGGTTACATTTTTTATTACCCTTCTGCTGCTCCTTGCGATCGGTTCTCTTTTCTTTGTTCCCAGCTGGGAGGATGTGGCTCAGAATATCTGGAGCCCGGAGATGCGGTATTCCCTCCGGCTTTCTCTGATCACCGGATTTATTTCCACCGCTCTTGTCATGCTGTTTGCGCTTCCGATCGGCTACGCCCTGTCCCGCTTCCATTTCTGGGGCAAGGGGTTTGTAAAAACCATTACCGATATGCCTGTTGCCTTTCCCGAACTGGTTCTGGGCCTCTGTCTGCTTCTGGTTTTCGGCAGCACCTTTGTGGGGGATTTTTTAAATTCTATCGGCTTGAATTTTGTGTTTACCCGAAAAGGGGTGGCCGCCGCCCAGTTTTTTACCGCCCTGCCTTATGCCATTCGCATCATGAAATCCACCTTTGACTATATCGATCCAAGAATGGAATTCATTTCGCGAAGCCTGGGATATTCTCAATTCGAGACCTTTTTCAATGTTTCCCTGCCGCTGGCAAAAAACGGAATTTTAGCTTCCACGGTGATTTCCTTTGCCCGTTGTATCGGCACATTCGGCACGGTTTTAATTCTGGCCGGAGGCTCCTATATGAAAACAGAGGTGCTCCCGATTACGCTTTACCTGAATATTTCTTATGGAAACATGGGAATGGCGCTGACCAGCGGTATCGTATTGATGGTGGTATCCTTTCTGGCAATCTTTATTTTTGAAAAAACCGAGGTGGGATTTTGAGCTTTTTGAAGATCGAGGACCTGCACCTGAACCTTGGGGAATTTTTTTTGCAGGAGATATTCATAACCCTGCAGCAAGGAGATTATCTTGCGGTTATCGGTCCGACGGGCGCGGGCAAAACCCTTTTGCTGGAAAGCATTATCGGTTTCTGGAAGCCGGATCGGGGGCGGATTCATCTGGTGGGCAAGGATATCACCGATGAGCTGCCGGAGAAGCGCCGGATTGGCATCGTATATCAGGACTACGTCCTTTTGCCTCATTTTACCGTCTATGAAAACATCGCCTATGGACTGAAGAAAAAAGAAAAGGAAAAGAAGCGGATTCGTGAAAAAGTGAACCGGATGGCCGCCGCGTTGCAGATCGATCATCTTTTGCACCGGACGCCGACCACCCTTTCCGGAGGAGAACAGCAGCGGGTGGCACTTGCCCGGGCCCTTATCGTGGAGCCCAAACTGCTGCTGATGGACGAACCGTTGTCGGCACTGGATCCGCAAACCCGAAGGGAAGCCAGAAGCCTGCTTCGGAAAATCATTTCCGGAAGCCATACCACCGTCATTCACATAACCCATGACCTGGATGACGCATGGGCGCTGGCCAACAAGGTGGCGATTTTTAAAGACGGAAAAATGATGCAGTTCGGAACACTGCAAGACGTGTTTCATTGTCCGACAAACCGATTCGTTGCCGATTTCGTGGGGGCAACGCTGCTGGAAGGAAAGGTGGAGGAAAGAAAAGAAGGATTCACCATCATCCATGTGGATGACTTTTTTCTGGTGAGCCTGGACGAATCGACGATAGGGGAAAGCGTCCGGGTCGCGATTCGCCCCGAAAACATTGTTGTCTGCAAAAGCATACCAAAGGATATCTCGGCGCAAAACATAATCCGGGCGAAAGTGGAGGAGATCCTCAGTGAAGGGACGACATGCGTGCTGTGTCTGAAGGCGAATCACACAGCATTCAGTGTTTTTGTTGCAAACAACGCGGTGGAGCGTTTGGACCTGAAGCAAAATGATGCCGTTTATGCCGTTATCAAGGCATCAAACGTCCGAATCGTTTAGCACCCATTTCGAAGTCGAATATAATCGCCGGCATCGCATGCGATGATTGTCGGCATTGGGGTTTAACTCTAAAAATTCAAAACAGGGAGGAATTGAACGTGAATTCAGAAACAAAAATTGCACGCCGAGATTTCCTGAAAAAAACGGGTTCGGTTTCACTGGCCGCTGCCGCTTCCACGTTGGCAGGAGTTTCTTTGACCGGTGCCGGGGAAAAAAGCAAGGAAGAAATCATAGCGGAGTATTGGGCGAAGAAACAAAAGCAGTATGAAGCGGAGGAAAATAAATTTAGAACAGAATATAAGGCCTTCGATTCACCCCCTCGCTATATTTACCGGGGAACCGATTGGTCCGATGACAAAGCGACATTTTATGCGCCGCTGCAGGAAGACTGCGAATATCTCCCGGAATTTCAATCGATTTTTACGGAAGGGACCGCCGGACAGTACTTCAAATATACCCTGAAATTCGGTATGAAGGACATCATCCGGTTTCATGGACATTCCTGTGAAGCCTTGTATTATACGGCTGCCATCTGTCGCCTGATTTGCGACCGGATGTTTCCGGAAAAGGTTATCGACAGAACGCTTTTACGAGGAATCGGCGGGATATCTCCATGAATTGCCGATTCGATCGCCTATATTACGGGCGGAAGGTTTCAGTTTGGAACCTTGAATATTGATCCGAGCTTAGGTCATGCGGTGGTGCTTCAGAGAATGGATACCCAAGAAACCTGGATAGGGGCCTGGAAAGATGGAATTCAATCGTGGAACGCCGTAAAGATATTCGGAACCCCCAACAAAGCCAATCCATTACCCCATAAAAAGTGGTCGGCCTGGAAAAATGAGCCGGAGACGCCGGTGGAGCAGTTAAAAGACTGCAGAATAAAATGGGAATACGACAAGCCGGAGCTTCTTCAAAGGCTCAGGGACATAAAAGACAATTTGAAATACCTTCCCGAAGGGCAAAAGCCCACCATCGATCCCAACAAGATTCGGGAGGAATTTACGTGGCTTCAATACCGGCACCTGCGGGAAGTTTTCAAACATCCGTTAGAGGAAAGCTTCCAGATCAAACGGGTGCCGAACTATAAATGGGAATACCCGCACACAGAGCCGATGTGGGTTCCCAGACTGGACCAGATCGCGAAGTGGGCGACCTTTATGCCGCACCCGGAAAAGATGTAATATTTGTATGTTTGACAATTAAAACTTAATGTGTTACTTTAAAAGCGCCTCAGGCATGATAAATGAGAAAACTTGAGGCAAATCGTTCTCCTCCTTTTCAACTCCAAGAGAAAAAGCCGGGCGCTCCGGGTGTTCGGCTTTTTCTGTTTCGAATGGGTTTCAAACCTTCGCTTGCGCCCGGTCTCTGTGTTGGAAAAATGCATTCAATATCCAAAATATGCAATGAGTTCGCCCGGTTGAAAGCCCGCCCCCGTTCGACGGTACACCTGCAGGCAGGTTTTGAAGCGATGAACCATTGAGATGGATGAGGCCGGATGATCGGGCCGTGCGGAATGAAAAATTAAAAAAGGGCCGACAAGTCATCGAGTTTACTTGAAAGCCCTTTGTTTTCGACTGGAGGCGGCAACCAGATTCGAACTGGTGAATAACGGTTTTGCAGACCGCTGCCTTACCACTTGGCTATGCCGCCAAAAAAAATGGAGCGGGAAACGGGATTTGAACCCGCGACTTCGACCTTGGCAAGGTCGCACTCTACCACTGAGTTATTCCCGCTCGGAAAATAGACCAAAATTTCTATCGATTAAATAAGTTTTTGTCAATAAAAAAGTCAGGACAGAAAGAGTTTCCGGAATCGAATAAAATAGTCCGCCCCGGACCATACCGTAAACAGCAACGCTCCCCATAAAAAAAAGGATCCGATGGCATGCAAATCGATTCCAAAGTACGGATAATGAAACAACAGCGGAATAATGGATGCGATTTGAAATCCCGTTTTGTATTTTCCGAGCCAGGACGCGGAAACATCCTTTCCCTTCTGGATAATAATGTTGCGTAATCCGTTTACGGCAAGTTCGCGCCCGATGATGATACAAACGATCCATGCGGGGACCCAACCGAGAGAAGAAATCATGATGAACGCCGAAGAAACCAGCAGCTTGTCGGCCAGCGGATCCATGATTTTTCCGAAATTGGATACCAGGCCTCTTCGCCTGGCATAGTAGCCATCCAGGTAATCCGTGATTGCCGCGGCACTGAATAAAAGAGCGGCAAAAAACGTAGAAACCCGGTTTGGAAATAAAAGCAGGATCACAATCGCCGGTACGGCTCCGATACGATAGAGTGTCAGGCTGTTGGGATGCGTCAATATTTCTTTGATTTGCCTGCCTGTGATCATTCTTCCATCATTTCATTGCTTCCATGAAATCCGCCACGTGTCGTTTTCCTGTGGCTTTCGAGCAATAATTGGGCGATTAAAAACTATTGATCCGTGATTCAATAAACCGTTCCCTACATTTTTTACGGCAAAAATACAAATCTTTTTCCTCAATTTTCAAGAGGAGACCGTCTTTTTCGGGAAAATATATTGCGTAATACGGAGCCCCGGCCATTTGATCATCGTCCTTCCCGGGCGTTTTATCCCGGGGGGATTTCCTCCGGGCTACATGTCGGGCAATACCGCCGGCTTCCGTTTTCCTTAACGCGTGTATGAGAAGGCGGAGATAATTAATCATCGCATCGGATCCGGATTATCTTCTGTTCATTGCCATCCAGGCAATGCAGCAGATATTGCATGTTCTGTTTTAAGACCGGATGTACCTTTTGAGGGTCTATATCACAGATCGGTTTTAACACAAAGCGCCTTTTGTGCATTCTGGGGTGGGGCAATACCAATCGGTGGGAATTCACGACACAGTCATCGTAGATCAGCATGTCCAGATCCAGGATGCGGGGGCCGAACCTTATGGAGTCGTCGGTTCGTCCGGCATCCCGTTCAATCGACCGGAGACGGTCCAGAAGTTGAAACGGAGTAAGAGCGGTTTTAATTTTTACCACGGAATTCACGAACCACTCCTGATCTTTGAAGTCAACCGGTTCGGTCATATAAAAGGGGGACTGACGGATGAATGTCTCGGTTTCCGAGCTGATGAGCGCGTCAACACCCTTTTTGCAGTTCATGCATTTGTTCCCGACGTTGGAACCGACCGAGATGTATACCGTATGGATTTTCGTTCCTTTCGATAAATCATCTTTCCGTGGTCGATTTTCAGGTGGAACCCCATCCTTCACCGGTACGCATCCTCCCATAGATCGCCTTTGTAAATCATGCGGGCGTTTCCTTCCAGATGAATTCCGGAAAATTGATCGTTTTCTTTCATGAAATGTACCGTCAGATATTCACCGCTTCGTGTCAGAACATTTACAGGCGACGGGTTGTTGAATTTATAAGCGGTGATCAGGGCGGCCGCGACCGATCCCGTACCGCAGGCGAGGGTTTCGTCTTCAACACCGCGTTCGTAGGTTCTGTTTATCAAGATGCCGTCATTTCGGAGGGATACGAAGTTAACATTTGTTCCGGCGGGCGCATACGTCGGATGAAAACGGATTTCCCTGCCCAATCCAAAGACATCGACCGGATCGATATCTTTCACCTCAATCACCACATGGGGGACGCCGGTATTGATACTGCTGACGGTCAGGGGACCGCCTTTCAGTCGAATCGTATAATCCATCCTCATATCCAGCGGATCCGTCATTCCGATTTTTACGCGGTGATCGGTAATCTGCGCGGAGATAACGCCCGCATCGGTTTCAAAAGACATGCGGGTGCCGGCGATACCGTTGATATACGCAAAACGGGCCGCGCACCGGGCGCCGTTTCCGCACATTTCGACCCGGCTTCCGTCGGAATTATAAAATCGCCATTTGAAATCGACCGTGTCGGAATTTTCAATCAGTATGAATCCGTCCGCGCCCACCGACATTTTTCTTCGACATACCTTTGCGATGAAATCGGATAAATTTTTTTCATCGACGACCTTGTTTCGGTTATCGATAATGATAAAATCGTTGCCGCTCCCGCTGGCCTTGAAAAAAGTAATCGGATTCATCCGCTATTATTCCTTTCCGGTTGCATGTATTTCTGAATATGGAATCGAAGCGGCGGCTTGCAAAGCGATCCCGTGATGCGATGCCGGTTTTGCCGATTCGTGTTTCCGAAGCCGGAATAAAGGCCGGCCTCCCCATCGACAACAAATCCGTCCGGTGAAAAAGGGGATTATCGCGGAACCTCTCGAGTCGATCCCTCATCTAAAAAAGTTCTTCATGATTCGGTCAGAAAAGCCGGGACGGACTCGCCGGCAATCAGATCCTCGTATTTCTGGCGAGCCCGGATCGTCTCAAACCGGGCGTCCTTAACCATAATCTCCGGCACCCTCGGCCTCGAGCAATAGTTGGATGACATTACAAACCCGTACGCACCCGCGCTCATTACCGCGAGCAAATCCCCCCTCCGTACATCGGTTGTCTTCCGGTCTAATGCCAAAAAATCCCCGCTTTCGCAGATCGGACCCACAACGTCCGCAATGATGGAAACTCCTTCGGACTTGACTACCGGTTGAATCGCATGAAACGCTTTGTACATGGACGGGCGCACCAGGTCGTTCATGCCCGCGTCAACAATGATAAATTCCTTGGTTTTGCTCGACTTCCGGTAAAGAACGCGAGTAACCAGGATTCCGGCGTTACCGACGATCACTCTTCCGGGTTCCAGAATCAGTTCAAGGTTCATCCCCTGGAGGGATTGGACGATGGTCTCGGCATAGTCGTTGGGATGGGGCGGGAGTTCATCCTCATAAGTGATGCCGAGGCCGCCTCCCAGATTGATGGTCTGGATCCGGATTCCCATGGCACGGATTTCATCGATCAAAATTCGCAGGCTTTTCAGGGCGTCCTCAAACGGCTTCACCTCCGTTATTTGAGATCCGATATGGCAATCGATACCGATCACCTCGATGTTTTTGAGTCGGCTTGCCATTCGGTAGCCTTCGATCGAGGTGGCGATATCGATACCGAACTTGTTTTTATTCAGACCGGTTGAAATATACGGATGGGTTTTCGGATCCACGTCCGGATTTACACGGATGGCGATCGGCGCTTTTTTTTCGAGTATCCCGGCTCTCTGATCGATCACCTGGAGCTCTTCGATCGATTCGACGTTGAACATCCGGATGCCCGTTTTGAGGGCGTAGTCGATTTCATCGACACGCTTTCCGACTCCGGAGTAAACAATTCGATCCGGCGGAAAACCGGCTTTCAGACCCCGGTACAGCTCTCCGCCCGAAACAATATCAAGTCCGCTTCCGAGGTTCGAAAAGAGTTTTAAAACGGCAAGGTTTGTATTCGCCTTCGCGGAGAAACAGACAAGCCTTTGGATGTCTTTAAAAGCTTTATTGAACACCTGAAAGTGGCGTTTCAGTGTCGCATGGCTGTAAAGATAAAAAGGAGTCCCGATTTTTTCGGCGATATCGATGATCGAAACATCTTCGCAATACAGTTCATTTCCGCGATATGTAAAATGATGCATGGATTTATTTTCCTATCTATTTTTTCGATGCCGCCGGACCGTTTAATAAAATCCTTTTTGTACCGGTTTCAACGTCCGGCTTAAATTTTAACGACTTCATAAATCTTTCGGTTCGCGGAGATACGCTTCGTTCTTTGTCATTCAGTAGGTGACGGATGCAAAATTCGAATCTTTTCCGGTTTCCTCGTTTTCCATATAAGGAATTACTTTATAAATGTATTGATAACCTTTTTCCAGGGTTTCCGTGTAGGTCGTTTCACCTTCTTTAAAATTTTCCGTTTCGTTTTCCTTGACGGGGATATCGGCGATCCGTTGAAAGAGAATCGGACAGGTCTCGCAAACGGGTTCTGAAAGCGCTGTTTTTGAACGATACACATAAAAACCGGCCGGCCCATGGGGCGGGGGTCGGCGAACCGTCCAGGTCAACCCGAGTGTGTCGCCGGCGATGGTTGCTTTCAGGTCCGTGACTTCGGGTGGTTTGGCCTGACGAGGCGGAACCGGGGGTCCTTTTTTCCCGCATCCGGTTATGAAGGAAACGGCGATATAGATGGAAAGAAACAGGATCCAGCCGATGCGGAACCGCAAAGCCGATGCGGACCTTGTGGAGGCTTGGCGGGACTTCGAGGTTGATGAGTGAATAGAGGATGGTTCCGTTCGATCAGGAACAGTTTCCCCCTGCCGCTCAAGTGCAATTGCAAGGAGCGTCCGTTCGGTCGGCAACTTCGATAGAGGAAAAAGACGCATATTCGATGCCGTGCGGAAGGCTTCAGTCCGCACGCCCCTCGGTTTCTTCGCGAAGCCGGTTTTCGGCGGCTTTTATGGCGGCGGCGACGTTTTCACAAGCCGTTCCGCCATATGATTTTCTTCGGTTGATCACCTGTTCCGTGGCTAAAAAGGTATAGACGTCTTCGGAAATGAGGGATGAAAAGGACTTAAGTTCCGCAATGGAAAGCTCATGAAGCTCTTTCTTTTGCCCAATCGCGGAGCTCACCGCCTTTCCGGCGCAACCGTGGGCCTCTCGAAAGGCCATTCCCCGGTTTGCAAGGTAGTCTGCCAGGTCGGTCGCATTCAAATATCCCCTGGAAGCAGCCCGGAGCATCGCTTCTTTATCTATTTTTATTTTCGGCAGCATCTTCCTGTAAATATCAATACAGGAGATCAGGATATCGACGGTATCGAATAACGATGTTTTATCTTCCTGCATATCCCGGTTATAGGTTAGCGGAAGCGATTTCATCATGGTCAGGACGGCCATCAGATCCCCGAAAACACGACCGGTTTTCCCCCGCACCAGTTCGGAAACATCGGGATTTTTCTTTTGGGGCATGATGCTGCTTCCGGTTGCAAAAGAATCCGGAAGCTCGATAAAACCGAATTCGGAAGATGACCATAAAATAAATTCTTCCGACATCCGGCTGAAATGAACCATGCAGATGCTTGCCGAGGACAGGAATTCGATGATAAAGTCTCTGTCCGAAACCGAGTCCATGCTGTTATCCGAAACCTTTGGAAAGCCGAGGAGCATTGCCGTATAATTCCGGTCAATGGGATAGGTCGTTCCCGCGAGCGCGGCGCTGCCGAGCGGCAATACGTTGATTCGTTTGAAACAGTCGCTCAGGCGATCGACATCTCTTGAAAACATCTCATAGTATGCCATCAGATGATGAGCGAGCAGAACCGGCTGCGCTCTCTGCAGGTGCGTATATCCGGGCAGAATCACATCGATGTGCGCTTTTGCCGTATGTACGATAATCTTTCGAAAATCGATGAGCTTTTGAATGATCATGGATGTCCGGTCCCGCAGATACATCCGGACATCCAGCGCAACCTGGTCATTCCGGCTCCTTGCCGTATGCAGTTTGTGGGCGGTTTTACCCACTTGCCGTACCAGCCCGGCTTCAATGTTCATATGGATGTCTTCCAGGCTTTCATCGAATTCGAATCTTCCCTGCTCGATTTCGATTTTTATTTTTTCAAGTCCCTGAATCAGCAGCGAAGCTTCCTGTTCCGATAGAATGGAGGTTTTCGCAAGCATCCTGCAGTGGGCGATGCTTCCTTCAATATCATAAGAATACAGTCGATGATCGATTTCGATGGAAGAGGTAAAAGCCTCTACACTTCGATCGGTCGCTTCGGCAAATCGGCCATCCCAAGGCTTTTCGGACATAGGCAACCTCTGTGAGAGGGGTCGGGGTGACTCCTTGTTAATGGCGAGTCCGGGGTTCGGGATTCATTCGACCGTGAACCGGACTCTTGATGATTCCGTCCTTTATTTTCTTATCAGATTCTGAATGCGAAGTCTCAAGGCATTCAGCCGGATAAATCCTTCGGCGTCTTTCTGGCTGTAGACACTGTCATCTTCGAATGTGGCGAAATCCTGGCTGTAAATGGACTCATCCGATTTACGCCCCAATACGCGACAATTTCCCTTGTACAGCTCGACCCGGACGACTCCGGAAACGTTTGTCTGCGTGCTGTCGATCATATTCTGCAGCAGTTTCATCTCCGGGGAGAACCAGAATCCGTTATAGATCAGCTCCGAATATTTCGGTATCAGCGAATCCCGGATATGCATGACCTCACGGTCCATGGTAATCGATTCCATCGCCATGTGGGCGGTCCTTAGAATGGTTCCTCCGGGAGTTTCATATACACCTCTGGATTTCATTCCCACAAAACGATTTTCCACCATATCGACTCTTCCGATTCCGTGGCGCGCGCCGAACTGATTGAGCTTTTTCAGAAGATTCGCCGCGGGCATCCGCTGGCCGTTAATGGCGACCGGGTCGCCATGCTCAAAAGTGATTTCTATAATTTCCGGATCATCGGGTGCATTCCTGGGAGAAACGGTAAGAATGAACATATCCTCGGACGGTTCAGCCCACGGATCTTCCAGCACCCCGCCCTCGTAACTGATGTGAAGAAGATTCCGATCGCTGCTGTAAGGTTTCTTGAGCGTTGTCGGAACCTTTATTCCATGTTGTTCGGCAAACGCCATCAGCGCGGTTCGGGAGTTCAGTTGCCACTCGCGCCAGGGCGCGATAATTTTGATGTGGGGGTCCAGCGCCAGGTACCCGAGTTCAAACCGTACCTGGTCATTTCCCTTTCCGGTCGCCCCGTGACTGACGGCATCCGCTTTCTCAATTTTTGCGATTTCCATCTGGCGTTTTGCGATAAGAGGCCGGGCAAGGGATGTACCCAGCAGATACTGGCCTTCGTAAATGGCATTTGCACGAAAGGCTGGGAAAACATAGTTTTTAACAAAGGTCTCCTTTAAATCGTCGATGTAAACCTTCGTTGCTCCGGTTTTTAACGCTTTTTCCTCCAAATCATTCAGTTCGTCTTCCTGGCCGATGTCGGCCGAAAAAGCGATCACCTCGCACTGGTATGTCTCGATCAGCCATTTTAAAATGACCGATGTGTCCAGACCGCCTGAATAGGCGAGAACCACCTTTTTTATTTTATTCGACACGCTACGTCTCCTCTTGCGGGTTGTTTGTACATTCGTTTGTACATGGGCGCCTTCGCTTCGGCGGATCATCAGACGGCCATCAGGGTTTCAAGAATGGCTTTGTGCATATGAAGCTTGTTTTCGGCCTGATCCCAGACAACGGAAAAAGGTCCCTCGAGAACTTCTTCGGTAATTTCTTCACCCCTGTGAGCCGGCAGGCAATGCATGACAATCACGTTTTTCGAGGCCAGCTTCACTAAAGCATCGTTTAACTGAAAAGGCTCGAAGACGCGCATTCTTGCCTTATGCTCGCTTTCCTGGCCCATGCTGGCCCATACATCGGTATAGATCACATCCGCATCTTTTACCGCTTCCTCCGGGTTTGAGGTCAGATGGATCTTTCCGGATTTTCTTTGAAGCGCGTTTTCTACAACATTCGGATGCGGAAAATACCGGTCCGGACAGGCCAGCGTGAGATTCAGTCCCAGAATGGCCGCGGCATTGATCCATGAATGGGATACGTTGTTGCCGTCTCCAACCCATGCGATTTTCAGATCCGTATATCCCCCCTTATATTCGATAACGGTCATCAGGTCGCTGAGAACCTGACAGGGATGGTAGAGGTCCGTTAGCGCATTGATAACCGGTATGCTGGCGAATGCCGCAAATTCGTTCAAGAGATCCTGGGAATAGGTGCGAATCGCAACCGCATCCAGGTATCTGGAAAGCACCCGCGCCGTATCCCGGACCGGTTCATTGCGAACCATCTGCGTTTCTTTGGCATTTATGAAAATGGGTGTTCCGCCCAGCTGGAGCATTGCCGATTCGAACGAGATACGGGTTCGGGTGGATGGTTTGTCAAAAATAATGCCGAGAGATTTTCCTTCCAGAACCTTTCGGGCGGCACGATTTTTGGAATTTTTTTTCAGTTTCATGGCGCGATCGAAAAGGTTTTCAAAATCCTTTTTTTCAAGGTCCAGTAACGTCAAAATGTCTTTTTTCAAATTAACCTCGCCGCGGAAAGTCAGTCAAATGATTGTCAAATCGATTCAATCGCCGGAATCCATGCTTCGTGGAGGATGCCCGCATTCACGGTTTTTCACCATTGAAGCATATCCGGTTTCCCAAATAAAGCGCGATTCCCGATCGATACGGAAACGTCCCGCGAGGCCGTTAAACCGGAGAATGCGCAGCCATCCGTCATAAATCGCACCCGGCTGAATTCTCGAAGGCGTTCACCGCTTCGAGTTTTCGAGTCATTTCGGACATTTTTAAAGCACTTCATCCAGATAGGCCACCAGCCGGTCTATTTTATCTTTATCGATGATCAGCGGTGGAACAAAGCGCAGTATGTTCCCCTGGATGCAGTTGATAAGGAACCCTCTTTTTAAACATTTCATCACGATGGGTTCCCCCTCGACTTTCAACTTCATACCCAGGAGCAGACCCAGTCCACGAACTTCCTCAACGGATTCATGCCTGTTTTTCAGCCACAGGAGCTTTTCCTTGAAATAGACGCCGATATCCCGGCAATGTTCAATGATTTTTTCTTCAGAAATCACCTTGAGCACTTCAAGGGATGCCGCCGTTACCACCGGCGTTCCCCCGAAAGTGGAGGCATGCGAACCGGGTCCGAACGCGGTTGCGATATTTTCTTTTGCCAGCATCGCCCCGATGGGAAGTCCGTTGGCAAGTGCTTTGGCCAGCGTCATGATATCCGGCTCGATTCCGAAGTGTTCGTAGGCAAAGAGCTTGCCGGTTCGGCCGATTCCCGTTTGGATTTCATCAAAAATTAGCAGCGTGCCGGTTTCGTCACAAAGGCGTCTCACCGCTTTCAGGTAACCGGGTTCCGCGCAGCGAATCCCGCCTTCCCCCTGGATCGGCTCGATCATTACCGCGCAGGTTGAAGGGCCGAGCTTGTTTCGCAGGGCTTCGATGTCATTCAACGGCGTAAAATCAAATCCTTGAAGAACGGGATCGTATCCTTTTTTGATTTTGGCCTGGCCGGTGGCGGAAAGGGTGGCCATGGTGCGCCCGTGAAAAGACAGGTCCATGGCAATGATGCCGTAGCGCCGGCTTTCCCCCCTTTCCTGGAAGTAGCGGCGGGCAAGTTTGATCGCCGCCTCATTGGCTTCCGCTCCGCTGTTGCAGAAAAAGACCCGGTCGGCGAAACTGTTTTCAACAAGCCACGATGCCAGCTCGACCTGAGGGACGGTATAGTAAAGATTGGACACATGGAAAAGGGTGGCGGCCTGGGATGAGAGGGCTTTTACGACTCTTGGATGTGCGTGGCCCAGATTGCACACGGCGATTCCAGCCACAAAATCGATATATTCCTTACCCTCGGAATCCCAGAGGGTGCATCCCTCCCCTCGAGTCAGGACGATGGGAAAGCGTTTGTAGGTAGCCGCGATAAATCGATCGGCCATGGTGATAATGTCGCTGCTCATAGTTTGACTTCCGTTCCGATACCTTTGTCTGTAAAAAGTTCCAGTAACAGGGCATGGCGTTTTTTGCCGTTTATGATATGCACCTTTTCAACCCCGTTTTCCAATGCATCCCGCGCGCATTCGATTTTCGGAATCATCCCCCCTGAAATGGTTTTTTCTTCGATCATTTTGTCTATTTGATTTGCGTCGATGGTGGATATCAGCGATCCGGATGAATCCAGCACCCCGTCCACATCCGTCAGCAGGATCAGCCGGGCGGCGGAAAGCGCGATGGAAAGCTTGCTTGCAACAAGATCCGCATTGATATTAAACGTTTCACCCGACGGGCCCGCTCCAACCGGTGCAATAATCGGGATAAACCCTTTTTCGGTAAGCGTATGGATGATGGCCGGATTGATTTGAGTCACTTCCCCCACCAGACCCGGATCGATAATCTCCGGGGGCTTGTTATCATCCGTCCGGTGCAAAATCCGGAGTTTTCCGGCCAGAATCAGTTCTCCATCCTTGCCGCTGAGGCCGACGGCTTTTCCTCCCTGCCGGTTAATTTGTGCCACGATCCCTTTATTTACCTTGCCGCCGAGAACCATTTCCACGACATCCATGGTGGGTTCATCCGTAATCCGCATTCCTTTGACGAATTTGGAGCGAATCCCCATCCGATCCAGAACCGAATTGATCTGCGGACCGCCGCCGTGCACAACCACCGGGTTCAGCCCGATAAATTTCATTAAAGAGATATCGCGGGCAAAGTCCTCTTTGAGTTGTTCGTCGACCATGGCATGCCCCCCGTATTTGATCACGATGGTCATGCCGTAAAAACGGCGTATATAGGGCAGGGCTTCTATCAGTATATCGGCTACATTTGGCGTCATGTCCGTATGTTCCGGTTGGAGAGCCGATCGGCTCGGGAAGCATATCGCTTCAAAAGGGTTGCCGCGTCACACTCCGGTTATAAAATATATCTGGAAAGATCCTCGTTGTCTTTTATATCTTTCAATTTTTCGTTTACATATTTTCCGTCAATGATGAATTTTTGTCCTTTCATATCCGGAGCGTCGAAGAGAATATCTTCCAGCAGACGCTCCATAATCGTATGGAGGCGTCTTGCCCCGATATTTTCGGTCAGATTGTTCACCTCTTCGGCAATTTTCGCGATATCTTCGACGGCCTCATTCTCAAAGACTACATCCACCCCCTCGGTCTTCAGAAGAGCCATATACTGAAGCAAAAGTGCGTTTTTCGGCTCGGTGAGGATTCGGATGAATTCTTTCTTGCCCAGTGAATCAAGCTCCACCCGAATGGGAAATCGACCCTGAAGTTCCGGGATCAAGTCGGACGGTTTGCTGGCATGGAAGGCGCCGGAAGCAATAAAAAGAATATGATCGGTTTTAACGGGTCCGTACTTGGTTGTAACCGTGGAACCCTCGACGATCGGCAGGAGATCCCTCTGGACCCCTTCCCGGGAAACGTCGGGACCATGGCCCCCGTCTTTGCCGGCGATCTTGTCGATTTCGTCCAGGAAGATGATGCCGGACTGTTCCACTTTTTCAATTGCTTGTTTGACCACCCGATCCATATCTACCAGCCGCTGAGATTCTTCCTGGGTAAGGATTTGGATGGCTTCCGATACTTTTACCTTTCGTTTTTTGGTTCCTTTCGGCAGAAGACCGCCGAACATATCTTTAAAATTGATACCCATCTCTTCCATGCCGACATTGGAAAAAATTTCTACAACCGGCATGGAGCGTTCCGAGACATCCAGGTCAACATACCGATTGTCCAGCTTTCCCTTACGCAGCATCTCCCGCAGTTTTTCGCGCGTGGAGAGGGGGAGTTCTTCCCCGCAGGTTAATTGTTCGATCGGCTTTTCCTTTTGATCCTTCTCGGGTTCGGTGGATTTTTGGGGCGCGGATTTCGGCAGGAGAAGATCCAGCAGCCTTTCTTCGGAAATCCGCCAGGCCTTTTCCCGCACCGCTTCCTGTTCCTTGGATTTAACGGCGTTTACGGTCAGTTCCAGAATATCCCGAACCATCGATTCAACATCCCGGCCGACATATCCGACTTCGGTGAATTTGGAAGCTTCCACCTTGATGAACGGAGAGTCCGTAAGCCTGGACAAGCGCCGCGCGATCTCGGTTTTTCCAACCCCCGTTGGGCCGATCATGATGATGTTTTTTGGTGCGATTTCGTCACGAAAATCCTCTTCAACCTGCTGTCTTCGCCATCGATTCCTTAATGCGATGGCAACCGAACGCTTCGCGTTGTGCTGCCCGACGATATATTTATCGAGCTCCCCGACAATTTCCGATGGTTTCAAATTACTCATATCAAATACTTATACCTCCAAACGAAGGTCCTGCCCGTTCGAGACGATTCCGGCCTCCGGCGATTCCCGCCGGAAAATCGGATTGGCCGTTACAGGACTTCGATCGTTACCGAATCATTGGTGTAGACGCATATGGAAGCCGCAATTTTCATTGCCTCCCTTGCGATATTCTCTGCATCCAGATCCGAATATTTTACAAGCGCCTTTGCCGCCGCCTGCGCGCTGACTCCACCCGATCCGATTCCTATAATCCCCTCGTCCGGTTCGATGACATCGCCGTTGCCTGAAATAAGGAGCATCGTGGTGTCATCCACGGCGATCATGATGGCTTCGAGACGCCTTAAATATTTGTCGGTCCGCCAGTCTCTGGCCAGTTCCACGGCGCTTCGGGTCAGGCTTCCATTATACCGCTCAAGCTTTGCTTCCAACTTCTCCGTCAGGTTCATGGCATCGGCGGTGGCACCGGCGAATCCAACGATGATCTTTCCTTCATAAATTCGCCGCACTTTTTTTGCATGATGCTTGATGACGGTGTTATTCAACGTAACCTGTCCATCGCCGGCCACCGCCACGGTTCCTTTATGTCGAATCGCCAGGATGGTCGTTCCGTGGAAATCCATTGTATTCTTATCGTCTCGGATGGGCTTTGTCATAAGTCTCCATTAATTTGTCGATGCTTACGTGTGTATACTTTTGCGTCGTGGAAAGGCTTTTATGACCGAGAAGTTCCTGAACCGTCCTCAAATCCGCCCCCGCGTCGAGCATATGGGTTGCGAACGTGTGGCGCAGCCCGTGGGGTGAAACCGTTGCCAGAAGACCGCACTCCCTTATCAGCTTTTCAAGAATACGGGCGATCGATCTCGTCGTAAGGCGTTTATAACTCTTGTTCAGAAAAAGCGGGCCGTTTTTCTCGGGTCCCGTTTGGGCAAAAAATTTATCTCCCCTGGTCCGCAGTTCGTTCCGGTAAGCAAGAACGGCCGTTATCGCTTTTTTGCCGATCGGAACGATTCTTTCCTTATTCCCTTTTCCAAGGACCCGAATGGTTCCGTTGCCGGGATCCATATCGAAAACATTCAATCCGGCAAGTTCCGATACACGGATTCCACTGGAGTAAAGGGTTTCGAAAATGGCG
>Ga0116141_10000108_pt1 | contig 53655 bp, 39 predicted proteins | sample AD_UKC097_MetaG_FD_89744 | JGI IMG/M metagenome (GOLD analysis project Ga0116141, IMG submission 89744) | Active sludge microbial communities of municipal wastewater-treating anaerobic digesters from USA - AD_UKC097_MetaG | ecosystem: Engineered > Bioreactor > Anaerobic > Digestate | place: USA...
ATCGCGATCGCCGAGCTCATGCGTCTGTTGGTGGATGACCACCGGATGGAGTGGGAAAAGGCATGGCACATTACCAGGAACACTTTCAGTTACACAAACCACACGCTTTTACCGGAAGCTTTGGAGAAATGGCCTCTCCGGTTGTTTGAACTGCTCCTTCCGCGGCATCTCGAGATCCTGTTCGAGATCAACCGAAGGTTTCTCGACAAATTGAGAAAAAGGTATCCCGGCGATGAAGAACGGGTTGCAAGGCTTTCCCTGATTGACGAAACCGGAGAGCGTTCGATTCGGATGGCGCACCTGGCGTGTATGGGAAGTCATGCGGTGAACGGTGTTGCGCAATTACACACCGAGCTTCTGAAAGATACGGTTCTGCGGGATTTCTACGAGATCCACCCGGACCGGTTCAGCAACAAGACCAATGGCGTCACGCCGCGTCGCTGGATCGTTCTGAGCAATCCGGGTCTGACGGACCTGATTACGCGGAAAATCGGTGATGGGTGGATCAAGAACCTGGATGAGCTCCGCGGAATCGAGGGCTTTGCGAATGATCCTGAGTTTCTATCCGAGTGGCGTCGGGTGAAGCGTGAAAACAAGAAAAGGCTTGCTTTGCGTATCGAGAGGAAGACCGGGATCAATGTAAACCCGGACAGCCTCTTCGATATACAGGTGAAGCGTTTTCATGAGTATAAACGGCAACACCTCCATCTCTTTCACATCATCGATCTCTATCGACGCATCCAGGCGAACCCGGGGATGGATATCCTCCCCCGGACATTCATTTTCGGAGGGAAGGCTGCACCCGGGTATTTCATGGCAAAACTGATCATCAAGCTGATTACCTCCGTGGCGGAGGTGATCAATAACGACCCGGATGTACGTGGCCGACTAAAAGTGATCTTTTTCCCCGATTTCAATGTTACGAATGCGCAGAAAATATATCCGGCGGCGGACCTGTCGGAGCAGATTTCAACGGCGGGAAAAGAAGCCTCCGGGACGGGAAACATGAAATTCGCCATGAACGGTGCCCTTACGATCGGTACGCTGGACGGTGCGAACGTCGAGATCAGAAAGGAAGTCGGGGAAGAAAATTTTTTTCTATTCGGGCTCACCACGGCGGAAGTGCGGGAGATGAAATCACGCGGGTACAGACCCTCTGATTTCTACGACTCAAATCCGCGACTGCGAGGAGTCATTGAAAGCATTCGAAGCGGACTGTTTTCGCGGGGAAATCTCAAACGTTTCCAGCCCCTTTTGGATGCACTGATGGAACGGGACGAGTACATGGTCTTGGCGGATTTTCAGTCATACATCGACTGCCAGGCCAAGGTCGAAACGGCGTACCGGGACCAGGATCGTTGGACCAGGATGTCGATCCTGAACACGGCCCGAATGGGAAAATTCTCGTCCGATCGCGCTGTACGGGAATACTGTCGGGACATATGGAAGGCGGAACCCGTTCCGGTTGATATGTCAAAGCATCTGATTTGGAAGTTAAACAAACGATCCGATGATTCCCCGCATGGGAGAAATCGGATTCGGAGGTTGAAGAAGAAAAACGACGGAATCGTTATGCCGCCGAAATGAGATGATCGATATCATTTGCAGGAGCCGAGGGGAACCGACCGGAAGAATGTTTCCATGGCGTATGGATTTGCGCCGGCAAGCAGGGGCTGACAGAACCCGTTTCGGTACAATCTGGACCCGGGGACAGCCACGGCGTTTTTGGAAAAAAGGCGGGCCGTCATCGATGTCGCCCTATGCGGCGACCGATCGGTTCCGGTGATGAGGAAAATGATGATTCGCAGCGAACCGATGGAAATGATGAATACTGCAAGGGCGGACAAATACCGCCGCCAGGCCGAAATGCTGGCTAACAAGGTGATGAAGCGTTATCGCCAGCTTCGCAGGCGTTTTGCCCGGCAAAACATCGAGGTTTTCAGACTGTATGACTGGGACATTCCTGAAATACGGGCGGTTGTGGATTGGTATGCCGGTCATCTGGTGATCGGGGAGTACACGCGCAACCAGTCCACCTCCGAGTGGCTCCCCATTATGGGGGCGGCGGTTGCCGGGGTCTTGGAGGTCCCTCCCGAAAAATTGCATCTCAAGGAAAGGCGTGCCGGATTTCAAGGCGGCAGGCGATATCGGCGACTGGATTTTACCGATCGAAAGATCATTGTGGCGGAACGGGACCTTCGCTTCTACGTAAACCCCTATGACTATGTGGATACCGGTCTTTTCTCCGATCATCGCAACACGCGTCAGATGGTACGGGAAGCGGCGGCGGGGAAGGATTTTCTCAACCTCTACTGCTATACCGGGACCTTCACCTGCTATGCGGCCAAAGGCGGCGCCCGTACCACCGTTTCGGTTGACCGGGCGGAAACCGCGGTCAACTGGGCCCGCCGGAATTTCGATCTCAATGGGATTTCCAGGGCGGACAATACCCTGGTCCATGCGCATACGTTCGATTTTTTAAAGCGCGCCGGAGCTCGTCATCAGCGGTTCGACCTTGCGGTCGTGGACCCTCCGTCGTATTCCACTACCCGGGATCGGGATTCGGATTTCGACATCCTGCGGGATCATCCGGCCCTTTTAACCGCCGTCATGGCGCTGATGCGCAAAGGCGCCACCGTTTTTTTTTCCACCAATCACCAGGGGTTTATTCCACGCCTGGACAAGCTCGGCGTTTCCGAGGCGGCTGAAATCACCGCCGCCACCATCCCCGAAGACTACCGCAGCAAACGAAAAACCATCCACCGCTGCTGGAAAATCAGGGTATAAAACCGCAAACGCCGGGATGGTTTTGTCAGATGAGAGGGTAAATCCCCCGACTCCGATATTCGTGCCGGGGCGCGTCTTTTCATCTTCGGAATACTTCATGGGCTTCTTCGGAAAAATTTTTCGTTCCGGTTGAATCCCGGATCCTCTGGAAAATTTCCAAATCGATTCTAAAAAAACGCAGCTTCATGCACGGCAGCAAACGAATCTCGCCTTGATTTATGACAAGGAACCGTGCGCTTGAAGACCGGCAAGAATAAAACAGTTTCAATCGCAGGGGTCCAAAAAAACGTTTTACTCACAAAAAATGGAGGTATTACCATGAAAAAGAGAAAAATAAGGGAAAAGATTTTCTGGCTGGGTGCCGTCGACTGGGACAGACGTCTTTTTGACTCACTCATTCCGCTTCCGGACGGTACAAGCTATAATGCATACCTGATTGAAGGGACCGAGAAGACCGCTTTGCTGGATACGGTCGATCCGCCCATGGCCGAAAACTGGATGGCGGAACTGTCCGAGGTTCCCAAAATTGACTTTATCGTTTCTCACCATGCGGAGCAGGATCATTCCGGATCCATCCCCCGCGTGCTGGAGCGCTTTCCGGAAGCGAAAGTGGTGGTGAGCCCCAAAGCCAAAGGGCTGCTCATCGATCATCTGAGAATCCCCGAAACCAGGTTTGTCACCGTTGAAGACGGCGAGACATTGTCTCTCGGAGGCAAGACCCTCCAGTTCATTTATACCCCCTGGGTACACTGGCCGGAAACAATGGTGACCTATCTGGAAGAAGAGAAAATTCTGTTCAGTTGCGATTTTTTTGGTTCTCATATCGCGACCTCCGATCTTTTCGTAAACGATCCGGGCCGGGTTTACGAAGCCGCAAAACGGTACTTCGCGGAGATCATGATGCCTTTTCGCAGCATCATTGAAAAGAATATACAGAAGCTTAAGGGGTATGACATTCAAATGATCGCACCCAGTCACGGTCAGATTTACGATCAACCGGCCTGGATTATGGATGCCTACCGGGATTGGGTAGCCGGCGATCCTCACAATCTGGTTGTTTTACCCTTTGTGTCCATGCACGGCAGCACCATGCAAATGGTTGATCATCTGACCGCCGCCATTGTCGGGAACGGGGTTCGTGTCGAACGGTTCAACCTGGCGGTCACCGATATCGGAAAACTTGCCATGGCGCTGGTCGATGCGGCGACCGTTGTCGTAGGCACGCCGACGGTCCTGGCAGGGCCGCATCCCCTGGCCGCTTATGCAACGTTTCTGGCCAATGCCCTGAGGCCCAAGGCCAAGTTTCTTTCCATCATCGGATCCTACGGATGGGGGGGAAAGACTGTGGAAATACTCGCGGGAATGGTTCCCAATTTGAAAGTGGAAGTACTGGCGCCTGTTCTGTGCAAGGGGGTTCCTTCCGAGGCCGATTTCGGTGCCCTGGATCGGCTGGCCGGCGCGATCGCGCAGAAGCACAAGGAAAACGGTTTCACATAGGATCGGATCGGAGCAAAAACGTTGCCGAGGCGCCAAGAGCGCTATCGTATCGGACGCCAAATCCACGGATAAGATAAGAAAAGCGAAAATGTTTTAGGGATTGCATGAAAATTCAAACGAAACGAGTGTATGATGCGCACGAAAAGGAAGACGGGATTCGCATCCTTGTCGACCGGATATGGCCCCGGGGAATGACAAAAGAGAAACTGCGGGCGGATTTTTGGATAAAGGATGCGGCGCCGAGTTCCGCCCTGAGAAAATGGTTCGGTCATGATCCATCCCGGTGGGTAACGTTCAAAGAGCATTATTTTTCCGAACTCGACGGGAAACCGCATGTAGCCGATCAGTTTTTTGAGCTTGCGGCAAAAGGACGACTTACCCTCCTTTTTTCCGCTCGAGACATCCGGTATAATCAGGCGGTTGCTTTAAAAGACTATTTGATCTCAAAATTCAAAAAAGGAGGAAACAAAGAATGAAAACGAGGTTGATCGGTTGTTTGATAGCAGCGTTTTTTCTTGCATGCAGCCGCAGCGAGGTAAAGGCCGAAGGCTCGTAACGCGAGGAATGCCATCTTCAAGGTGTTACCGAAACAAGTTTTGCACTTTCAGAAGGGCATAAATAGATTTTTTCATTCCAAGTATCCTGTTTTTCTATAAACTCATCATCCGGTCGGATAACCTATGTAAATGAATACATATAAGCACATATAACTTATGTAAAAAATTCCTTATTTCGGCAATATGAATATCTATGAATTTCTTAACCATCCAGAATCATTAGAAAAAGATTCAAGGCGCCAAATATGGCATATGATTTGCTTGCAATCAGTGGCAGTTCAATAAGTACCCGATTAAATATGCAAAAATTAGATGGAGGATATGCCGTAATCTGGATCAAGGTCAGCGGGAGGATGCCCGGTAATTCGAAAATCTAAGGAGAACCGAGGAACCATTCCACCAAGTTTGGTACAAAGCAGTTCAGAAATGGCACCGTCATTCTCAAAAGCGAAAGCTGACCCTGTAACCGAAAGTAACGAGCGATTACTTGCGGAAGCCTTACATCGCGGATGATTCGCCTTTTTAAAATTTGTTTTAATGATTTTTTAACTAAGTTTTCTAAATAATGTATTCGCTATTGCTGAACCTGCATAACATGGTCCGGACCCGGTTTACCAATTGGTCCGGTTTCCAGCATATAGCTTACCGAGGGATAATGTTTTATCCCGATGTTGTACCCAATAAGCCTCGACGGAGTGTCTGACCGCTCCGTTCGGGGCTTTTTGCGTTTCTTATGCTTCGATAAAACCAAACCATCCGCGAGGGTGGGACGGAAAGCCATGGGTCTGGAAGCAGACAGCCGGGTTGCCGAAGTTAAAGGTGACCCGGCTTTTTTCATGCCGTGTATTTCAAACCAGGGAAGGGAAGATTCCCCGAACCCCGCCTTTTTGAAGCAAAGGGAGGAAAACGATATGTGTCGCCGCCACGTCTTGCTGATCGCATCTGTCCTGGTGGTTTTTACTTCTCTTTTTACCATTTTTCCCGTTACTCAAGTGACGGTACATGCCGACACGATTTACGGCACACCAGGAGATGATGTCATCACCTTGGATTTTAACTGCGACGGGATCATCGGAGGTGCGGGTAACGATATTATCATGATAGAAGGTTGGGCATCGATCCATGCGGAAGATTACATATCCGACGAAGCACTTGGGGTTTCTTGGATCATTGATGGCGCCGTAGCAGGAGACGCTTCGGGAACCGCTTTGAGTGACTCCGGGGTTTCGGCGAGTGCGGAAGCAACGGGGATCAGCGGGGGGGCCGGAACCGATGGAATAATCAATTTTGGGGAAATCGTTGCGAATGCCGCGGCGGATATAACCGCTGTCGGAGTGAGTGTGGACATCGGAATTACCGCGGAGGGCACAGCCGAAGGTGGGGCATTGAGTGACGCCGGCGTAACGGCTGCGTCCATGGCCACCGGGATTGACGGAGGTGATGACAGCGACGATATTGACAACCGTGGTGCCATCACGCTTTTTTCATCCTCCGAGGCGACCGGTGCGGCGGTCTCCCTGGATGTGGCCGGAACGATGAAAGGCGATGTGCAAGGCAAGGCGGTAAGTGACGCGAGCGTGACGGCCGATGCAACGGCCACCGGAATCGATGGTGGGGCCGGTGACGATACGATTGTCAATGAAGGCACAATCACCTTGATGAATGGGGCCGGCGACGATGCGGTTGATGCGAGTGCAACGGCGGTGAGTGTCGGTCTGGAGGTTGCGGGAACGCTGGAAGGCGAATCGGAGGGTTCCGCACTCAGCGACTCCAGTGCCGTAGCGAATGCTACGGCCATCGGGATTGAAGGCGGACTTGGAAGCGATACAATCACCAACTACGGCGGCATTTTTGCGGCAGTTGGTTCAGATGCAACTGCCGTCAGTGCGGATTTGAATGTTGGTCTGTCTATCAAAGAAGGAGGAAACGCCACCGGCGCCGCACTGAGTGACGCCGGCGTAACGGCTGCGTCCGTGGCTACCGGGATAGACGGCGGGGGCGACGCGGACGATATCGGCAATGGTGGAGCCATCCGCCTTGTTGCCCAATCGGATGCCGTCGGGGTCGCCGCCGGACTGGATATAGCCGGGTCCGCCACTTTCGAAGGGAAAGCGACCGGTGACGTCGAGGGTAAAGCGGCGAGTGACACCCATGTCAAATCGGCGGCAACGGTCACGGGAATGGTCGGTGGTGACGGTAACGATACCATCAACAACGAGGGCGGCCTCGACCTTTTTCAGGCGGAAGCGAATGCCACGGGAGTATCGGCTTCTCTGAATATTGCTGCCACAGGATCATTCAAGGGTGACTCGGAAGGCAATGCCGCGGGACAGGCCCTCAGCGATAGCAGTGTGACGGCCATGGCTGCGGCTACGGCAATCGAAGGCGATGCGGGAAACGACATCATCGGCAACACGAGCAACTTCGTTGCAGTCCTAAGCAATTCAGACGCTACCGGAGTATCGGCTTCCCTCGATATCGCCGGAAGCGTTGCTTTTAAGGGTGACGTATCCGGAGAAGTCGAGGGAACGGCACTGAGCGATGCCGATACGGCATCGTATTCAGGAGCCAAAGGAATTGACGGTGGCGATGGAAACGATATCATCGTAAACGACGGCAACTTCAATCTCCTGCGGGCGGAATCGGACGCCACGGGGGTAGCGGCTTCCCTGAATGTGGCGGCGGGATTGGCTGTTCAAGGAGGCGCAAATGTGGATGTCTCGGGTGCGGCAATCAGTGACGCCAAGGTCACCGCCCAGGCCGTTACCGTTGCTATCGAGGGTGGCGCGGGGGATGACGAGATCACCAACACCGGCGACTTCATCAATCTTACATCGGACTCAACCGCGACAGGCGTAGCCGCTTCCCTGGATATTGCCGGATCCGTTGCTTTCAAGGGTGAAAACGAAGGGGATATCTCAGGAGCGGCCTTGAGCGACACCAGCGTCACGGCGGAAGTAGCGGCCGTGGGGATTGACGGTGGTGAAGGCCGTGACACGATTATCAACGAGGGGGACATCGCTTCGCTATCGGCGAAATCCGATGTAACCGGAGTTGCGGCGTCCCTCAGCACCACGGCGGGTGTGTCATTCAAGGATGATGCAAAGGTGAACGCCACGGGTAAAGCCGTAAGCAAGGCCGATGTGAGGGCGGACTCGCTTGCTGTTGGAATCGCGGCCGGTGAAGGAAATGATACGATCATCAATACGGGAGACATTGTCGGGCTTGAGGCGGGTTCCTCCGCGACAGGTGTGGCCGCCGGCTTGAATTTTACCTCGGTTCTCGCCATCAATGGAAATGCACAGGCGGACATAGAAGGCGGGGCGATCGGCGACAGCAGTGTAACCGCCCGGGCAACGGCGCTGGGACTTGATGGGGGTCTGGGTGATGACCAGATCGACAATGAAGGAGATATTCGCCTTCTCTCGACAGCAGATGCCACGGGGGTGACGGCAGAACTCAATGTCTCAGCCGCACTCAGTTTCAAAGGCGCATCAACCGCGGACGTTTCCGGCTCTGCGGCGAGCAACACCAGCGTGGCCGCCCGGGCGATTGCCACCGGTATCGAAGGTGACGGCGGGAAGGACAAGATCCGCAACAGCGGCAACATCACCCTGATGGATCAGGATACGGGAGTCGACGAAGTCGATGCGAGTGCCCTAGGTGTCTCTGCGAGCCTGAATGTTTCGGGAAACGTGGCCATCAAGGGGGTTGCCGCCGGCGACGTCACGGGTACCGCTGCGAGTAATGCCACGGTCCTGGCCGAAGCCGAGGCAACCGGAATCGATGGTGGCGGAGATAATGACGACATTGCCAATAGCGGGATCATAAAACTTTTGCCGTCATCGAGTGCGGACGGTATCGCGGCATCTTTAAATGTATCAGGCAACATGGTCGGCGAATCGGAAGGATCGTCGATGAGCGACGCCGGCGCAACGGCTCTTTCGACAGCCATCGGTATCGACGGGGGTGAAGGAAACGACATCATCTCCAATGAAGGAGCCATCATCCTGATGAAACAGGAACTCGGGGAAGATGAAGTCGATGCAAAAGCGATAGGGGTTGCCGCTTCACTGGACATCACCGGCAACCTCAACGGCTCGTCAGAGGGGCAGGCACTGAGCAAAGCCATTACCACGGCCGGAGCCGAGGCAACCGGGATCGACGGTGCAGGCGGTTCGGATATTATCACCAACACGGCCGGCATTACAGCAGACGTGGATTCTCATGCCGAGGGGGTGGCAGTTGCCGCAGAAGTTACTGTTGGCCTCAATGGCACAGCCGAAGGATCGTCTCTGAGTGACGTCTCCACAACGGCGAATTCCGAGGCTACGGGTATTGAGGGCGGTGATGACGACGACATCATCGACAACAGCGGTCTGATCCGACTCTTTTCGGATGCGGATGCGACCAGTACGGCGGTCTCCGTAACGGTCGCGGGGACCTTGCGGGGCCAGGCCGGTGGAGAAGCGCTGAGCAAAGCCACTACCACGGCCGAAGCCGAGGCAACCGGGATCAGCGGCGATGACGGCATGGATGAGATTACCAACCGGGGAAAGATATCGGCTGCCGCTCATGCCGACACAGACACCGTCGCGGTTACCGTGGGAATAACGGTGGCTGCGGAGGGTGAGGCCGAGGGAGCCGCATTGAGCGATTCTAGCTCCGTCTCGCTTGCCCGGTCGACCGGGATCGACGGCGGAGGAAATGATGACGCCATCATCAACGAAGGTGAGATCGATATCAATTCTCTCGCGGATGCACAGGCAACCGCCGTCGGTGTAGGATTGGCCGGAGCCATGAAGGGCCTGGCGGAGGGCAAATCGGTTGCCGACAGTTCCGCGGAGGCGATATCGCAGAGCATCGGCATATATGGCGGCGAAGGCGACGATACGATCACTTCCTCGGCTAACCCCATATCGACGTGTGCCAGGTCGCTTACCGACGCGGAAAGCGTTTCGGTCCAGGGAACCGGTGCCGTGGGTATGGCGAGCGGTGCCGCAGTGGCTGAATCTTCCGCTTCGAGCATTGCCTGTTCGGCCGGTATCGATGGCGGTTTCGGAAACGACACCATCGACAACGCCAGCGAAATCAAATCCACCGCAAAAGCGGAGGCACGATCCGACAGTACTTCGGTAGGCGTTACCATAGGAGCGGGAGCGGCCGACACGATCGGTGTGGGCGACTCATCCGCCACCGCCCGTGCGATTGCCACCGGTATCGAAGGTGGTGGCGATGACGACGATATCACCAATACGGCGGCAATTACCGTCGGAGGGCTCGAAACAATGGGCCTGATGGCCGATGCCGGGGCCGAATCCACGACCGTGACCGTCGGTATCGCCGCAGGGCTGAATATGAGTGAAGCCTCCTCAGACGCCTCCGCCCTGGCCGAGGCGGAAGCCGCCGGCATAAGCGGCGGGTCGGGCGATGACCGGATCATCAACTCCGGTGACATTACCGTCGGAGGCGATCCCATGGGGACGGGAGGCATGGCAAATGCCGATTCCAGGAGCACTACCGTAGATATCTCAGTGACCGCCGGAGCCAGTCTGGGCGAGTCTTCCTCAGACACGTCGGCTACCGCGGTTGTGACAGCCGCCGGCATCAGGGGCGGTTCCGGCAATGACGACATCATCAACACCGGCAGCATTACCGTGGGCTGTGACTTTTCCGATCCGGCAAAGACGGATGCAATGGCCAAAGCCAGAGCAGCAAGTGAAACGATTGATATCGGGATCACCATCGGCGGGAGTTTCGGTGATGCTTCCTCAGACGCTTCAGCCACGGCGATGACGACTGTCGCCGGTATAGAAACCGGCCGAGGCGGAGACCGGATCTTCAACGCCGGTCCTATCAACGCTTTTTCGAGTTCCGAAGCCGTGGGCATAGGCGAAACCACCTCGGTTTCCCTGACGTTGGGGGCCTCGGAAGGAGGAGCGGAGTCCGATGCCTCCGCACTCGCCACATCGCTTGCCACGGGAATCGACGGCGGTGGAGATGGCGATGAGATCACGACCGATAACGCAATCGCCGTCAAGGCACGCTCGAAAAGTACGGCGGTAAGCACTGCGAGTAACTACAACATCTTATCCGTCGGAGCGGCACTTCAGTCGGCCTCGGCAGACAGTTCATCGACAGCAGAGACCATCGCACGAGGCATTGACGGCGGCACTGGCGGTGACATCATCACGGCCGGGGGTACGCTTGACGTCACCGCGGATTCTTTTGTGACCGGTTCGTCGCGTTCCTCGACCGTCACCGGACTTGGCCTCGGCGTGAATGTACAGGAGGCGCGGGCAAAAACGGAAACAGTCGCTGATTCTCTTGCTATTGGAATCGACGGCGGTGAGGGAGACGACTATATTCACAGTACGGTGGCCATGTCTCTGAACGCTTATTCCGGTGCTTCTACCCAAGCCATCTCGGCAACCAACACGGGGTTCAATATTGCAGGAGCGAGTTCGGGAGAATCCGTGGCGGGCGCCGCGACCGATGTAATTGCCGCCGCTATCGGCATACGGGGTGGAGAATCAGGCATGGATTCCAATGAGACCGATGCGGACGTGATCATCAGCGATGGCCCGATTACCGTAGCCGCTACTACCTCGGCAACCACTGAATCGACCTCCACTGCCGACAGTATAACCGCATTCGGTTCAGCTGCCGGGAAGGCCGTATCCGATGCCTCCGCAACGGTGAGGGCCGATGCAACAGGAATCGAAAGCGGTGCCGACAATGATACGATAACCAGCAGTAACACCCTCACGGTAACCGCCACGGCCAACGGCTCGGTTACTTCCACATCGAATGTAGATTCAGACGTGGTCTTCGGCGGTGTATCCAGCAAGGGCGTATCCGATGCCTCGGCCGACGTGGCCGGGGAGGCCACCGGAATTGACGGCGGCGACGGCATGGACGTGATCACCAACGCGGGCCTCATCACTGTGGACGCCACCTCCACCGGTTCGGTTTCGGCAACTTCTAATGTGAATGCGGACGTCACGTTCGGGAGCGCCTCGAGCAAGGCCGTATCCGATGCCTCGGCTGTCAGGCGGATGGAATCCACCGGAATGGACGGCGGCGACGGTATGGACGTGATCATCAACAACGGCGCTCTTATGGTGACAGCCACATCGGACGGCACGGTATCCTCAAGCTCATACTCCAATGCGGACGCAACGTTCGGGAGCGCGAGAAGCGCTGCGTTTGCGACCGCCGGTGCCGAGGGATCCGCATTCACCACAGGCATCACGGGCGGAGGCGATAGCGACATGATCGAAAACGTGGGGTATCTTGATTCAATCGCCGAAAGCACACTTATCGTCGCATCTTCCTCAGTGTCCATTTCGGATTCCACGTTTGGAGATGCGTATGCCGCTGCATTCACTGCGTCCTCAGCACAGGGTAAAGCCGCGGCAACGGGGATCAGCGGCGATGCCGGAAATGATATCATCGAAAACGATGGCGCTGTCAACGCAACAGCGACTGCCGATACGACCGTGCGTTCAACTACTATTGCCCTCGCGGATTCCATCTTTGGTGACGCACACACCGTGGCCGCTTCATCCAATTTCGCAGCCGCCGACAGCTGCGCCAAGGGGATCACGGCGGGATCAGGCAATGACGAAATAATGAACACCAGCCTGGTAACCGTCGAGGCAGGCGGGACGGTGACCGTTCATTCTCTCACGGTGAGCGGCTCGGGGCCGGCTTACTCAGATGCCAGAACTCTGGCCCTGGCCCATGCGAGCGGGGTCGACACCGGTGCCGGCGACGATGAAATCGCGAATACGGACACGGTCTTCGTGGAAGCCGCCCCTCGTGTCGTTTCGGCGACTCGAACCTTCGGCAGCGGCGGAAACGTTGATGGAAAAGTGGGAATCCTGCTTAACGCCGGTGCGACGGGCCTCACGGGCGGTGAAGGTAACGATACCATCAACAATGAAGGAAACGTACTTGTATTCGCCGGAGGTCCGGAGACTGCGTCGACTGTTTCGGAACAGGCGGGCAGTGGATTACGGACACTGGTCGATCAATCACTCGTCACGGAATCTGCCCAGGAACTGGAAGGCAAGTGGATTCGTATCTCTGGAGGAGAGAATCCGGATTTCTTTACTCAGATCATGGCGTTCGATCCGCTGACCGGACGGTTAACCTTACGAGACCCGCTCACCTGTGATCTGTCCCCGGGCGCCACATATACCATCTATGACTACGGAGACAAGGAGGCAGATATTACCGAGGTAACCGTAACCGTCGGAGGGCGTACGACAGTGGATGCCTCTACAACCGCTTCGGTCCGGGCAAAGGGAATGGTGGGAGGCAGCGGCGATGACGAGATCGTGAATTCGGGTTCGGTCTCCGTTTCGGCCAACAACTTGATTGAATCGGTCACCGTCACCCTCGGCGGAAATATCGATGTGGATACCCGTATCGCATCCGGAGCGGATGCCGTCGGCATCGAGGGGAGCGACCGGGCATGTGTCTCGGACTCCAGTAACGGGGGTACCAACACGTTTACCGATATCTCACGCAAGGGGGAAGATCCGGCGGCAATCATCGGCCGGCCGGTCCTTATCCAATCAGGCGCGTCTGCCGGTTTTCTCACCACCGTGGAAGCATTTGATTCTGAAACGGGAACGTTTACCCTGGCAGAATCGCTTCCTTCCGGGGGAATCTTGATAGGCGATATCTACACCTTGGGCGGGGGAAGCGACACCATTATCAATCTGGGTACAATCGATGTCGCGGCGAACAGCGCCATCGACGCTACCCGTTGGTCCCTCAATTTCGGGGAGGCGGATATCCAGGCAAGAGGAAGAGCAGATGCGGTATCTGTCGGCATGAGGGGGGGGCAGTCCGGTGACTCATTCGGCAACTATGGCGATATCCTTACCCAATCCACGGCCGGTGTCTCATCCACGGATCGAGTGTATGTGGTCTTCGGAAACGCCGAGCAGAATCTTTTTTTCGAGGCCTCCAGCGATTCTTTGGGGGTCGATATGGGTTCCGGTGATGATGAGTTTTTCAATGCCGAGGAGGGTTCCATTCATGCCGAAGCGGTCTCCACGGCAGATGTGGATGGCGTAACGGCCGTCTTTTTTGCCTCGACGACGAATTCGGTCGATGCCATTGCCGATGCTATTGCCTGGAGCCTGGATCTTGGCCAAGGGAACAATGTGGCTTTCAACGCAGGTGATCTCCTGGTATCCTCACAGTCGACCGTTGCTGCGACGGCCGCAGCCGAGTATGATCGGTCTGAAACCGACGCGGACGCGGATGCAATAGCCCAGGCATATGGTTGGGGCGTGCAGGCGGGGGACGAGGAAGATCACGTTTTTAACAGCGGAATCATCCGGGTAGAGGCCTCGGCGGATTCAACCTCCTATGCCCGGGGAGCCGTAATCGGATCACCGGACGATACTTCGACCGTTACGGGAGACAGCGCGAGCGGATCGACAACGTTCGTGGACGCATCCCTCATCGGTCAACCCTCGGGCAACGTGGTCGGGAAATGGGTCCGTTTCCTTACGGGTGACAACGCGGATTTTTACACCCGCATCGAGGCCTTTGATTCCGGCACCGGCACGATCACCCTGACCCAGGGACTTCCCGGTGACCTGAAGGCGCTGGAGGTAGACGATGAGGGAGAAGTCATCACTCCGGCCGATCAATACACGTTTTCTGCTGCGAGAGACGGAAGCTCGTCGGCGGTTGCGACGGCGGTTGCCAAGGGGATCGAACTGGGAAACGGTAACGCGATTGTGGAAAATTCGGGGCAGCTTGTCGTAAAAGCCAGTGCCGATGCGGATACGACGGCGGCTTCTTACTGCGGAGCGGCGGCGGCGGAGGCAGAGGCAAGGGCCGAGGCCGGTGGAATTGTAACGGGCGACGGAAATGACGTTGTTCGAAACGAAGGCACCATCCGGGTCGAGGCGGAAGCGGTTACCAGCGCCTCGGGATCGAGCGTAAGACAGAGTTTTACAGCGACTGCTGCAGGGATTGATACCGGTGGAGGAGATGATACCATCCGGAACGACGGCAGCATCATCACCACCGTCTCGTCGAACGACGCCGACCCGGTGCCCGGCATCGGTATCACCTCCGGCGACGGCAACGATGAGGTCATTCTCGGCGATGGGTCATTGGTGGACGGGAGCATTGATCTCGGAATAGACGATGATTCGCTGATGTTTATCGGCGGTGCCGGGGTAACCCGGGCCGTGGATGCGGGGACGGGAACCGACGATCTCATCTTTGACGGAGAAGGTGCGGTCGATGTCGATCTTCTGGCCTTTGAAACCGCCACCAAACAGGGAGCCGGAACCTTTACCCTGGCTGATCTGACTACCATGCATCGCATCACCGTCCACCAGGGAACACTCGCGATCAACGACGGATATGGAGACGGCTACCGGTTTGCCGATGACGGGCTTTTCGAAATCCGGATAAACGGCGACGGAACCCACGGAAAACTCGTTTTCGCCGGCGACACGGACCTTGGAGGCACCTTGCGGGTGTTCAGGGGACCGGGCGTCTACATTAACGGAATCACTTTTGATGTCCTGGAGGCGGGCAACTACATGGAGGGAGACAGGTTCAGCGCGGAACTTCTTCCAGAACCCACCGCATTGTTGAGCTTCGGAACCAACTACCTCGAAGACGACACATCCGACATCGTGGAAGTGGAGGTGCAAGCCAAGAGTTTCACCACGGTGGCTACAAATGACGTAGAACTGAAGATTGCGCGATACTTGGACCAGATTGCACCTTCCGCAACCGGAGACCTCTCACTGGTGCTGGGCGAGATCCAGCTTTTATCGGGGGATGAATTCAGTGAGGCATTTTCAAGCCTGAGTCCCGATCTTTACGACAAAGGCGCTCAGGTAACCTTTGCCAATGTCCGTAACTATGTCCAGGTGCTGCAGCAGCGGATGAATCATGTTCGTGAAAGCTCGTCCCCTGTTGAGTCGGGTTCGGATCATCCGCTTCTGGCCTACAACGGATCGGATGCCGAACTTGGTCGGTTTTTGAGCGTCAGGGAACGAACTTCCGAGCCCAGAAGATACGACCTGTGGTTGCAGGGTTTTCGTCAGTGGGGAGATCAGGACGGGGATGTGGCACACACCGGCTATGACTACTGGATGGGAGGCGCAACGCTTGGATTGGATTATCTTCTGACCGACTGGTTGCTCGCCGGCATCAACATCGGATATTCCTACACCGACATAAACCTGGACAGCAATCGGGGTGACGGTGACATCAGGAGTACCTATGGATCACTGTACGGGATGTTTTTCAAGGATCGCTTCTATGCGGAAGGCGCATTAACCTGCGGCGTAAACGATTATAACAATGATCGGGTGATTCAAATCGGCGGCATACGTCGCAACGCCAACAGCGACTACGACGGAAACGTATGGTCCGCCTTCCTCGGAGCCGGGTATACTGTTCCTTTGAATGCCTGGATGCTGCGATTTTTTGGTTCCTTGCAGTATGCGCGCCTTGAAGAGGAGAGCTTTGAGGAATCCGGAGCGGATGACCTCAACTTACGAATCGGCGATCGTCAGACCGACTTTCTCGTATCCGAGTTGGGACTGCGCCTGAGCAGGGAATTTTCCACTCAAAACGGCCGTTTTCTTCCTGAAGTAAGTGTTGGGTGGAAATATGACTATGATATCGACGATCAGATTATCACGACCTCTTTTGCGGGTTCGCCGAACGTGGCCTTCCGTATCGAGGGGCAGGATGCGGAACAGAACGCCCTCGTACTGGGTGCGGGCCTGAGCTTTCAGCATAAGGGTGGACTCGGTACTTCCCTAAGATACAACGGAGAGCTGCGCGACGATTATTGCGCCCACGGTATCATCGGGGAGATCATGTACAGGTTCTGATCTTTCCGAAGGCTCTCCGCACGGAATCGCGAAGAAAGAAGCCTGAATTTATTCCGCCGATTTCAGCGGTTTCTACTTAGCACAAGACCCCGTGGGTTGATTCCATCGGGGTCTTGTTATTTTATGTCCGACCTTTCAGCAGATGTGTCCGTTTCCATGTCAATTTGCTGCAAGTCCGGTCTGTGCGCAAGTTCCAGGTTGAATGGATGCATTACGATACCGATCCGATTCACTTTGTGGATGGGTGAAAAGCCCGTCGGCAATAGAGATTGACCTGCCTATAACAGAATCAACTTGACGAAAAAAAGGGGATTGTAGTAAATTGTTTAAACAGGAGCGATTCAGGCATACGAAGGATTCTCGGAGAAGAGTTTTTTTGAAAAGAATCGAAGCAACGCATGAATTGCTTCACGGAAAAACTCCATAACCCATCAACCACTGGAGATTTTTCAATCTTATGATTTTCCTCAAAAAAAGAATCATGCGAACATCGACTTCTTGATTTCATCTCATGTTTATGTCCTGCCGGAGGAACGTAACCTGGTATCGAATGTTTTCTCCGGTGCTTATTACACATCATGATATATTCAAAGATCGAGTAAACGGCGTTTTCAGAAACCTTATATCGCTTTCGTTAAATCCGCTCGGATTGGAAAACGCCGGACAACGGTTCCGTTATCGTATTATCGCGGCGGTTTGCCTCGCGCGATTCTTTATCAACCCATGGTTTGGGTTAGTTACGGAGTTTTCGTTTTCATCATCCTACAAAATCCTGCATTGATACATGCCGGCCAGCGGTTCGGATTGTCTGTTATTTTGTGAGAGAGAGGGCACAGGCGCTTGAATTAATTCTCGAACAAGGTTTGATGCCAATGTCGGCATTTTCTCTTCGATTGATGTATTCGAGTTGCGGCATACCCATCGATTTTTACAGTGCATGGTTCGATCTGCCTGATATTCAGGAGTCTTACAAGGAATTGGGTGCCATGAAAAAATGCAAGTACGGATTAGAGGCATCTGCGCGCAATGCGCAAATAAAACAGAACACAAACAAAAAAATAAAATGATTTGAAAGGAGACATTACCATGACGGACGATAAGAAAACCCTGACCACCGGATTCGGAATGCCGGTCGATAATGATCTGAACTCGGTGACCGCGGGCCCGAAGGGACCGATCCTCATGCAGGATATACACCTGCTGGATAAGCTGTCTCATTTCGACCGAGAGCGGATTCCCGAACGCGTGGTGCACGCCAAAGGTGCAGGTGCGCACGGTTATTTTGAAGTGACCCATGACGTAACCAAGTATACCCGAGCCAGGTTCCTTTCGGAGGTGGGAAAGAAAACCGAGGTTTTCGCGCGGTTCTCCACCGTCGGCGGAGAGAAAGGTTCCGCCGACTCGGAGCGTGATCCCCGAGGGTTTGCGCTGAAATTCTATACGGAAGAGGGTAACTATGACATGGTCGGGAACAACACACCCGTATTCTTTATCCGGGATACGCTGAAGTTTCCGGACTTTATTCATACCCAGAAACGGAATCCGGCGACCAACCTCAAGGATGCGGATATGTTCTGGGACTTTCTTTCCCTGACCCCGGAATCCATCCATCAGGTTACCATCCTCTTTTCCGACCGTGGCACGCCAAGCAGTTTCCGGAATATGAACGGTTACAGCAGCCATACCTACATGTGGTACAGCAAAAAAGGTGAATACTACTGGGTGCAGCTGCATTTTAAGACCGAGCAGGGGATTCGGAATTTTTCGGGCCCGGAAGCGGAACAGATGCGCGGCATCGATCCGGATGTTGCCACCCGCGACCTCTATGAGGCGATTGCGAAGGGGGATTTTCCGTCCTGGCGGCTTGAAGTCCAGATCATGACCCCGGAGCAGGCGAAGGATTACCGTTTCGATCCCTTTGATATTACGAAGGTCTGGCCGCATGGTGACTTTCCGCCCATGGATGTCGGCCGATTGGTGTTGAATCGGAATCCGGAGAACTATTTTGCAGAGGTGGAACAAGCGGCTTTCTCGCCCGGCAATTTCGTTCCCGGAATCGGCCCGTCACCGGACAAAATGCTGCAGGGCCGCCTATTCAGCTACCATGACACGCATCGTCACAGACTCGGCTCGAATTACCATCTTCTTCCGATCAATGCTCCCAAGGCCTGCGCCATGAACAGCTATCAGCGGGACGGCCACATGCGGTTCGACAACAACGGTGGGGGTGGACCGAACTACTGGCCGAACAGCTTCGGAGGTCCGGATCCGAATCCCGAGGTGGCTCCCCCGCCTATCGACGTGGCCGGAATGGCGGCCCGTCATGCATACACACTTGGCGATGTGGACTTTGTTCAGCCGGGTGATCTTTATCGCAAGGTTATGACCGACGTGGATCGAGAGCATCTGGTGAATAACATTGTATCGCATCTGAAGAATGCGCAGAAGCGTATTCAACTCCGGCAGACCGCCCTGTTTTACAAAGCGGACGCGGATTACGGCCGGCGCGTCGGTAATGGCCTCGGGCTCGATATGGAACAAGTCGAACGCCTTGCCGCCATGTCCCAGGAAGAGCGCGTAGCGGCAACACGCAAATGACTTGCATGTGTATGTATGCCCGGAGCACGAACCTCCATTTGCACCCTCCACGATCTCCGGCGAAGCGGATGTTTCGCCACTGCCCGGTTCTTACGGTACAACCGGGAGGCGGGTTGAGAATCCGACGACTGATGCCATGATAAGGAACGAAAGGTTTGATTGAATTCGTGGGTTTGCCCGTTCCGGCTGAAAACAAGACCCCAAGGATCTCATACCATGGGGTCTTGTCGTTTCAATTCCTGCCTCCTTCCCCGCCGATCAACTCAAAATCCTCTATCCATATAAAGCAAACGATCGAAATCCGCTTTTCGATCGGCCCGGTTCGACAATTCGCCCGAGAACGATCTTCTGCTTGAGATGGATGAAAGATCATCCATAGTTCGCTTCATTTCCCGGCGATAGCGAAATTCTCCATTCCGCTCGATTCGAGGATTGTCGATGAAAATTCCCTCTTCCCTCCGATTTTTTCCTTTAAAAATAATTTGTGGCGGGATGATAAATATAATATAATATTGTGAAAAATTGCCTTGCGGGACAGGGGCGTTTATGGGCGAAAATCAGAAAAACCGGTATGTTGGTGGTTACCTGCCATGTCATTTTTAATAAAGCGGAAAAATACCCGTCAAATCCATGTCGGAAATGTAAAAATCGGTGGAATGGCGCCTGTTGCCGTGCAATCCATGACGAATACGGCAACTCAGGATGTTCCGGCAACCGTATCCCAGATTAAACGCCTGGAAGAGGCGGGTTGCGAAATTGTTCGGGTTGCGGTTCCGGATACGGAAGCTGCGGCGGCAATTTCGTCCATAAAAGAAAAAATTTCAATTCCCCTGATTGCGGATATACATTTTGATTATCGTTTGGCGATCGCCTCGGCAAAAGCAGGGGCTGACGGACTGAGATTAAATCCGGGAAATATCGGAAGCGAAAAAAAAGTAAAAGCGGTCGTTGAATGTGCAAAAGATTATAACGTCCCCATCCGCATCGGAGTGAATTCGGGATCCCTTGAAAAGGACCTGTTAAAAAAATATAACGGACCATGTGCGGAAGCGATGGTAGAGAGCGCGATCCGGCATATCGAACGGGTAACGTCACTGGACTTCGGGCAGATAAAAGTTTCCATTAAAGCCTCGGATGTGGATCGCACCCTGGATGCCTACCGGCTCCTTTCTTCCAGGATCGATTTTCCGCTTCATCTGGGTGTCACCGAGGCCGGTTCGCTTTATTCAGGAATCGTAAAATCTTCTCTGGGAATCGGGATGCTTCTTGCGGAGGGGATCGGTGATACGATTCGGGTTTCTCTGACCCGGGATCCCGTTGAAGAAGTCCGGGTGGGATTTGAAATTCTGAAAGCGCTGGATATCCGGCGGCGTGGGCCTGAAATTATATCCTGCCCTACCTGCGGTCGATGCAAAATCAACCTGTTCGAAATCGTCGAGCAAGTTGAGAGAGCCATTTTTTTAAAGACGATGCCCCTGAAAATTGCGATCATGGGATGCGCCGTCAACGGCCCGGGGGAAGCCAAAGAAGCCGACATCGGAATTGCGGGCGGGGACGGTGCAGGGATACTTTTCAAGAAGGGAAAAGTGGTAAAGAGTTTTCCTCAGGAGAAACTGGTTGACGTTTTGCTGCAAGAGGTTGAAAAATACGAGCAGATGAAGGGACGAAACGGTTAAGAATTGCCTGATTGCCTGTCTTCGGTCCCCGGCCTTTTAGAAAGGAACAATATGAAAGCACAAGAAAAAACAGCCATCACACCGACAAGGGTTGAAGATTATCCGGAATGGTATCAGGAGGTGGTCAAAGCTTCGCAGTTGGCTGAAAGATCCTCGGTAAGAGGTTGTATGGTGATAAAGCCATGGGGATATGCGCTTTGGGAAAATATGGTGCGGGTACTGGATGATATGTTCAAACAGACAGGGGTTAAGAATGCGTATTTTCCTCTTTTTATCCCTTTGAGTTTCCTCGAAAAAGAGGCCGAGCATGTCGAAGGCTTTGCAAAGGAATGTGCGGTTGTTTCCCACCACAGACTTGAAAAAGGGCCTGACGGGAGGCTTGAGCCGGCAGGTCCATTGAATGAACCTTTAATCGTTCGCCCGACTTCGGAAACGATCATAGGAGATTCATTTTCAAATTGGATCAACAGTTATCGGGATCTTCCAATGCTGATTAACCAATGGGCCAATGTGGTTCGATGGGAGATGCGGACCCGGATATTTTTGAGAACCAGCGAATTTTTATGGCAGGAAGGCCATACGGCGCATGCTACCAAAGAAGAGGCCATCGAGCGAACGCAAATGATGCTCGAAATTTATACCCGATTTGCTGAAGAATACCTGGCAATGCCGGTGATCAAGGGAAGCAAGACGCCTTCCGAAAGATTCCCGGGAGCGATCGATACATTGTCAATCGAAGCCATGATGCAGGACAGGAAAGCGCTTCAGTCGGGAACATCCCATTTCCTGGGGCAAAATTTCGCAAGAGCATCCGGAATCAAGTTTCAGAATGCGGAAGAAATCGAGGAATTCGCATGGACGACATCCTGGGGATCATCCACCCGGCTCATTGGAGGATTGGTCATGACCCATGGAGACGATGACGGGATCATTCTTCCTCCCAGAGTGGCATCCGCGCATATCGTGCTTTTACCGATTATCCGTAAGCCGGAAGACCGGTCCAGAGTGATGGAGTATACGGAAAATCTGGCAAAGGAATTAAAGGAAAAATCATACCATTACCGGAAATTGGATGTGGAGATTGATGATCGTGAGATCGGGGGCGCCAGAGGGTGGGATTGGATCAGAAAAGGGATACCGTTGCGTGTTGAAATCGGTATAAGAGACATCGGCGACGAATCCGTTTTTGTCGGCAGAAGAGACAAGAGCCATAAGGACAAGATATCAATAAAAAAAGATCGTTTTGTCGGTGAAATCACGGATCTTCTCGATGATATTCAACAAGGTCTCTTTGAGCGGGCGGTGTCATTCAGAGAAGCGCATACAAAACGTATCGACGACAAGAAAAAATTTTACGAATTTTTTACTCCGGAAAATCAGGAAAAACCTGAAATTCACGGAGGTTTTGCATTATCTCACTGGTGCGGGTCAGAGGAATGCGAGTCAAAATTCAAGGAGGATCTCAGCGTTACGATTCGTTGCATTCCGTTTGACAGTGACAGCGAAAAAGGAAAATGTATATTTTGCGGAAGACCCAGCTCTCGCCGGGTTGTTTTTGCGAAGGCTTATTGATCGTAACGGATTTCCGGTTTCGGATTCGGGGTTTCATTTTATTCTTTTTTACGGAGAATCATTCATCGTTACCAATGCAATTCAGATGATTCGGATCAATGACATAATAGAAAAGATCGCCGCGTACAACCCGGAGGCGGATATGGATATCATAGAGCGAGCCTATGTGTATTCAGCCAGGGTTCATGAGGGACAGGTGCGCCTATCCGGAGAACCTTACCTGTCTCATCCTCTTGAAGTGGCCGGCATTCTTTCAGACATGGGTCTCGATGTCGTGAGTATCGCAGCCGGGTTGCTGCACGATGTGATTGAAGATACCCATGCCACATCGCAAGAGATCAATGACATGTTCGGTCAGGAAATCTGTCATATTGTATCCGGGGTCACCAAGCTCAGCAAGCTGCCTTTTCCGACTTCTCAAGCCCGCCAGGCGGAGAGTATCAGAAAAATGATTCTTGCCATGGCGGACGATATCCGCGTGATTTTGATCAAGCTGGCTGACCGGCTTCACAACATGAGAACGCTGCAGTATCACAAAAGCGAAGAAAAAAGGAGAAAGATTTCTCAAGAGACACTCGATATTTACTCGCCGATTGCTGCGCGTTTAGGAATTTACTGGATAAAAAAGGAGCTCCAGGACGCCTCCTTCATGCATTTACAGCCGGAAGAATTTAAAAAGATCAAAGATCTCGTTAGCAAGGATCAAGAGGATCGAGAAAATTACATCGAAAGCGTTAAGAGTTATATTAAAAAGAAGATGGATGAAAACAATATGAAATGCGAAGTTCTGGGAAGGTACAAGAACTTTTACAGCATCTTTCAGAAAATGGTTGCTCAGAACCTCGCATTCGAAGATGTCTACGATATTATTGCCTTCCGAATCATTCTTGACACCATACCACAATGTTACGAAGCGTTGGGTTTAATCCATTCCCTATGGAAACCGGTTGCCAAAAAATTCAAGGATTATATCGGAATGCCGAAGCCCAACGTGTATCAATCCCTCCACACAACCGTTATCGGACCGGTTGGAGAACGTATCGAAATACAGATCCGGACCTGGGAAATGGATAAGGTCGCCAAATCCGGTATCGCTGCACATTGGAGCTACAAGGAGGGTAAAAGCGCGGATGATAATATCAATAAAAAATTTGCCTGGATTCAGAACCTGGTTGAAAATCAGGAAAATTTCAGGGATCCGGATGAATTTTTGGAAAATGTCCGAATCGATCTTTACCCGGATGAAGTATATATTTTTACCCCTCAGGGAGAGATAAAATCCCTTCCAAAAGGCGCCACTCCCGTTGATTTTGCCTATTCCATACATTCGGAAGTCGGACACCAGTGCACGGGAGCCAAAGTCAATGGGCACATGGTTCAACTGCAGTATGAGCTGAAAACCGGAAATATCGTTGAAATCGTAACGACGAAGGGACACACCCCAAGCAAGGATTGGCTAAAGTTCGTTAAGACCGTCAAGGCTCGATCCAAGATCAGGCAATGGATAAAAACTCAGGAAAAAGACCGAAGCATTCAACTGGGGCGGGAGATATGTGAAAAGGCTTTCCGCAAGTATCGCCTTAACTTCAATGTCTTGTCGAAGTCGGAAAAAATGGCGGAAGTTGTAGCAGAACTCGGTTTTAAAACCACGGAGGATCTGATTGCAAGCATTGGTTACGGTAAAATTACGCCTTTGCAGATCGTTCGCAAGTTTGTCCCGCAATCCGAATCCGAAGAAGCGGTCGGATCCATATTAAACAAGATAATCGAACGGGTCCGAAAAAAGAAACCTAAAACAGGCGTAATCGTAAAGGGAATTGATGATATCCTCATACGATTTGGAAAATGCTGCCAACCGGTGCCGGGCGATTCGATAACAGGTTACATAACCAGAGGCCATGGCGTTACCATACACCGCACAACCTGTATCAACGCCTTAAAAATGAATCCTGAAAGGCAGATCGACGTGGAGTGGAGCAGGGAGGTTAAAGAAACATATCCCGTTAAGATATGCGTGCGTTCCTATGATCGGGTTGGATTGCTGGCCGATGTCGCGACTGAAATCAGTAAAACCGGCGCAAATATCCTGAATGCAAAAAGTGAAACCAGGCCAAACGAAATCGTCGATGAATTTTTTACAATCGCTGTTGAAAATACCGAGCACTTAAACCGCGTGATGTCGGCGGTAAAGAAAGTTCGGCATGTTCAGAAAGTTCATCGTGTGGACACTTCACCCTGAATTCAGAGTTCAAGGTGCTTTGACCACCTTACCCGCCTTTATACAGCTGGTGCAGACCAGCATCTTTCTGACTCTTCCGTCCTTCAAAACCCTTATTTTCTGGAGATTTGGATTAAAGCGGCGTTTTGTTAAATTGTGGGCATGGCTGACATTATTTCCAACGAGCGGTTTCTTGCCGCATATTTCACACATTCTAGACATGATTGTTTTTCCTTCAAATGGTTCAATTTTCAGACAAACTTCCAGATAGTTGCAATATGATGTCTGTTATTAAAAATTGATCTTAATACGCCATATTTCTGAATGTGTAAAGCTTTTTCTATTCCGCCGACGCGGATTTTTTCAACTCGGTTTCACACAGGGAAATATATTTTAGGGCTTCATGATGAATTCCGACATCGGGATAGTTCAAAATAACCGCCTTGAAGCGTTTCAAGGCTGCTTCATAACGCTTGCTTTTGTAATAGAACATCCCGACATAGAGTTCATGTCCCGCAAGACTTGCAAGGCATTCTTTGATATGTGACTGAGCTTTTATTGTATGAGGATCGGAAGGGAATTGCCTTTCTAATCGTCTGAATGTGTCCAGCGCTTTTTGAGCGGATGTCTGATCCCGGTCCACGGTAAGGATTTGCTCGAAATAGCAACGTCCGATCTGGTAAATCACATAAGGAATCGCCTCATTTCTGGGATGCAGATTTTCAAAATCTTCATAGGCGAAGATGGCTTCTTCGTATTCATGCAGCATATAGTGTGAATCCGCGATCTTTAGTTCTGCCAATATGCTGTATTTGCTAAATGGATACCAATTTTTCAGTTTCTCAAAGGATTCGATCGCGTTTCGATAATTTCCGTTCTTAAATTCATCCATTCCGTCACTGGCAAGTTCGACTGCCGATTTTTCTTCTCGACTCTGAAACCATGCGCAGCCTGAGCAAAGAAACAAAAAAATGAAGCAGATGATGAAATGGCGTTTCATTTTTCCACTGTGTGAATATAATGTTCCGCCGAGTATGCGGCAATCGCGCCGTCCCCTTCCGCAGTCGTCAGTTGGCGCAAGGGGGTGTTGCGTACGTCGCCGGCGGCAAATACCCCGGGTACCGAGGTTTCCATTTTTAAATTTGTAATAATAAAGCCGTTCTCGTCCTGTTTGACGGCATTGTCGATGAAATCGGTATTCGGCGAAACACCAACCCATATAAAGCAACCGTCTACGAGGATTTCCTTTGTTTCCCCGGTTTTCAGATTTTTTATGGATATTTTTTCAACACCTTCCGAACCGTCGATGCGAGTTACCGCGGAATCCCAAATGATTTCTATTTTTTCATTGGAAAAGGCGCGTTCCTGAATAATCTTGTCTGCTCTGAGTTGATCCCTCCGGTGGATCAAATAGACTTTTTTTGCAAATTTGGTTAGAAACACCGCCTCTTGAACGGCTGTATCACCCCCCCCAACGGCGGCGAGAATGCAGTTCCGGAAAAATGGCCCGTCACAAGTGGCGCAAGATGATACGCCTTTGCCAAAAAAAGTGTCTTCACCAGGAACCGCCAATTTTTGAGGAGAAGCTCCGGTTGCGATAATAATGGCGTACGCGGTGATCGTTTTATCACTTAAATTGATTTTCTTGACCGGCTTTGACAGGTCCATGGAAATTACCGAATTGGTTTCGATCTTGAGATCGAACCGTTTTACCTGCTCGGTCATTCTTTGCACAAAATCAGCTCCGCTGATTCCCTCGGGAAACCCGGGATAATTTTCAATCCAGTCGGTTACGAGGATCTGTCCGCCAAGCACCATTTTTTCGATCAGTATAACATTTAACCGGGCCCTTGCGGAATAGAGTCCCGCAGTAAGCCCAGCGGGACCTCCCCCGATGATCACCAGATCATAATCAGGTCTTTTCATTGAAAAATTCTCTATATGACCTTCTTTATCGTTTCTTCGAGCTTTGCCTTTGCAACCAGCCCTGTAATTTTTTCAACAAGTTCTCCATCTTTAAAAAAAAGCAGGGTGGGGATTGCTTTGATCCCGTATGTTTGAGGAACGTTGGGGTTGTTATCGATATTGAATTTTGCGAACTTCATTTTATCGCCATAAGAAGAAACCAACTCTTCGATAACGGGCCCGATTGCCTTACATGGGCCACACCACGGGGCCCAGAAATCCACCAGAACCGGTTTTGTCGCTTGCAATACCTCTACGTCAAAGCTGCTCTCGTCAATTTCCAAAAGACCTTCTGCCATGATATTTCCTCCTTGATAAGTTAATGGAAACTAGTTTGTATTCAGGAACGGTCTTTTTCTGCACCCCTCTCTTTCCTATATTTCCTCTCATCTATAATATTATACGGATTTATTGTCAACCTCGTCTCCGACGCCAAATGCTTATTCATGATATTTCAGCCGCTCATTTTCGATTCGATATATTTTAATAATGCTCCATTTCGGTCCGGTTCAAAGAAGCGGATAATTTTCTTCGCGGAAATACGTTGCGTATTTTGAAGAGCAAAATGTGACAAAACAATAAAAAGTCTCAAAACTGTATGATAATGAAAACGACTTTGAAAAAGGTTTCAGAGCCGGGGGGCACGAATTTCAAGAAATGAAGCCGTCCGTATTGCAGCACCTCGTAATGATGGAGCCTGAAGCGAGGCGTATAGGGATGTTTTTTTACGAAGCCGTCGAAATGTGGGCCTGGCCTCAGGTGGAAAAAGGCTGGAATCGGACGTTATGCGATGGTATTTCTGGGAACCGGCGATGAATCGTTAAGAAAATCGAAATCACGAAATCCGTTAAATAGACGGCTTTGTCTGGACCGGCGTGGGTTGCGTCCACTTGTTTTTTCGGCTATCGTAGAACCATTTGTCTGGAAATCCACGGCGCCTTACGAAAGTCGGATTCTTTGCCCAAATGATCATTTCTTCGTAAGCCTGATGTATCTTTCTGAAAAAAGCTGCATCGCCTCCCTGGTCCGGGTGATGTTTTTTTGCCTGTTTTCGATAGGCGCTCTTAATCGTTTGATTCAATTCCGAAGATTCCAATTCCGACTTGCCGAGCTTCAGATAAATCAATGATTTTCCGTTGATGGCCGGCTTTTTTATTTCCAACGGTTTAAGCGAATGTGTGCATATATTATTCTTCAAGGCTTTTTCCAATAAACAACTTGAAGCCAGATAGCGTCGACTGGTTCGTCTTTTTTCAGCCCACCAGGCATTTCCTAATTTGTCGGCCATTCTGCCGAAATCAGCAGCCGGTTTTTTATCTTGCGAACGCGGGTAAATAAAACTGAATATATCATCCGAATCATAAGGCAGAATATCCAAAACGAGCATGGTTTCGGTAAAATAAAAGGCGGCATAACGCGTATTCAGTGCTTTCAGTAATCCGGTTCTCATATCGAGTTGATAGCGCAGTTTCTGCCGGTAATTTATGGAGCAATATCGGCGCGTTCCCATGTTTACGCTTGTTCCGCAGGACAGGCATCGGTTTGTTTCAATACCTTTTTGAACCGTTATGTTTTTTCTCCTGAATCCTTTCATAGCTCCATTTTTCAATCTTGATTTCAAAAACTATTTACTCTTTTAAGATTATGGATTCAAGTTTAATATTTCCCAAATCAGAGCCAACAAAAAGAAATGTATATCGGCGGCAGTAGTGATTTCGGGAAAATGGTTTTTCTTATCGAACTAGAAACGGCCTGAATTCAGACATTAAAAATGTGAAAATCCCAAAATTTTTGGGCAAAAACGATTACAGACGTTTTCCAGTCGGAAATTTGTATTTTTTCGTGAGGTTAAAAACTGGAACAATGCGAGGAAGGCATTTGCGGGCGCAAAGGGAATGGTGAAGATTATTGCAGGGATGGGGTGAGAAGGCCGTTTATGAATTGAATGGAAACCAGACTCGGATGGCTTTGGAAAAACGCTCCTTAAAGAATTGTGAGCCTTGATAGAAGGAAGAGCAGAGGGAAATCGGCGCTGAAATTTTAATAAGTCAAAATAGAAATCGGCACGTTTTTATAATTCAGGGAAGAAATAGAAAGGCGGATTGTCTTTGAACCGCAATATGGATCGTATCCATCGTGATTGCCGCCGGCTTGGAGAGCGAATCATGGTATCGAAAAGAAGTTCTTTCGCTTGAAAACACCGGCTCCTATCGGCGGAGAGTTTTTGTTTTTGGGGATTGTTGTTGATTCACGTTTTCAAGGATACGAAAAATCATATCACAATCAACCAATCCCCATCAGACGTTTCAGCAGAGGTTTGTCTTTCCGAATATTTTGCCGCCCGCGGTATGGTGTTGAATCGGCTATCATTCATGCGGAAATCGGACATGCGGCATCAGCAAGCCTGTCTGCTGTTTATGCTGAATCGTCCTTCCTCGGCATAGTCGATTGCAGGGGTAAACCAATCCTCCCCGTCCTCTTTGATCGATATGTGAATATCCTGGATTGCCTGGAGCAGCCGGCATTCCTTCAAACACTTATCCTTCGGTTGATTTCTTTTGGGGCAGTTTTTGCAAGGTGATGAAATCATGATTTTCTCCTTTTCCTCATCGACGGGCATTTTTTTAGATCTGCGACCTGTTCCGGCACCACCTATATTGCATCCTTGGTTCGTAATTTAAATATCACCATTTATTTTGTTTTGTATATAGGGATAAGTCTCAATTTTTATAGGGAAAAACCCCATTCTCATTTTGCATATCGGGAAAACGGGTTTGTAAAAAATCTTTTTTTGTGAAGAATTCCCGAAAAAATCCGGGAAAAAGCATCCGTTGATTTTAAAAATATACAAGAAGTGAATCCATAGGGTAGGAAGCAAAGCATAAAATGGGAGAACATCGGACGGTTTTTCAAGGCCGCCTCTATGCTTTATGGCATTTCCCGCTTCGGATAAGCGGGGCGAGGTGATTCAATGAACCGGGAGGTCGGTATGGACTGAAAAATTTAGATTCCTTTCTTTATTCTAAAAAACGTATGGGATCGGCGGCTATCGATTCGAATATAAAAGCTTGGAAGTGGTATCAAAAGCAATATTGAAAAGAAAATATAATGCTTTCGTTTTTATGATCGGATAAAAAATTGATCCGGGTGTTTTGTTTCAATTTTTCGATAAAATCCGTCTCCTTTACTTTGTTGTATTTATGTGCCCCTGAAACTGCGCCATGAATATTGCCCGCATAAAAACCCAATTCAACAAAACTAATGACGCCCCCGAGAGCATACATTTCCTTATCAAAAGATTCACAGGCAGCAACAATAAGGCCGATGTTCAGAAAAAAAGCCACCAGCGCATCCTGATACCTTTCGCAATAAAATTGCCCCGCGCCTGGAAGAATCGATAAAAATCCCGCCAGCCTCGGGTTTTTTCGGGCGATCTGTTTTTCTTTTTCCAGTTCTTCCGATATCATTTTCAGCCTGTATTTACTTTGGTTTTCAAGGCTTATCTTTTTAAAATATAAACGGGCATTTTCCCACGAGGCCGTTTCAAGGTATATCCAGCCGATTCTGTAATACGCTTCGTCCCTTACTTCGACTTTATCGATGATGGCAATAATGTTGTGAAGATTGGCAACTGCAAAACCGGGTTGGTTAAGAGCCATATGGCATCGGCTGATCATCCAGTAAGATTTTACGGACAGATCGGTTTCCACGTATTTGTCTATAAGCGTCTGGAAAGAATCAATGGCCGCCTTGAAACGTTTGGTGCTCAAATAAGACATTCCGATTTTATACATTGCGATCTCAACTCTCCCATCTTCCGGGAAAAAATAAATAAATCGATGGTATTCGTTGATGGCTTGTTCAAATTCACCGTTTGAAAAATGATGTTCCGCAAAATTGAACTGTTCCTCGGCATCAATTTTAAGAAGAGGGAGGGCGTAGGATTGGGAACAAACTGCCGGAACGATGAAAACCAAGGAAAAAATAAAAAGAAAACGAATTTTCGATTGAAGCGGCAAGAAATTTCGGGGAAAAAAAATCATGGCTGGTACCACCAGAAATCGTTATGACTTACCGGATCATAGCAACGTTTTTCGCCGTTCAGCAAAATGGCATCGGAACGCTTGATTTCATCTCTTCCACACCGGAGCAAGCGATCGCAGGACATTATCCAGCCCTTTATGAATCCATGTTTTCGGACGGCGGAGATGCAGTACTGCGAACAGGACGGATACATCGGGCAACGATCTCCATCCGCGCCGGAAAGAACGTTTCTGAATAATCGGATGGGAAAAAGGATTCCCGAATCAGTACTTCCCTTATCGATCCGATTCTCCTGGGCGAATGCAATGTTGCAAGCCATGCTGAGAATTAGAAATAAAACAATTCGGTGGGAATGGCTTTTTTTTCTTTTCATTTTTAAGTCAGCGTTGTTGCTTTCGTATTTCGAAGCGATTTATTCATACTGTTTTCGTGCTACCTCTGTGTAACTCGAATTACCTCCTCTATCGTGGTAAGGCCTTGTAAAACTTTTTCTATGCCGTCTTGGCGTAAAGTAACCATGTTTTTTTTACGAGCCGCCTCTTTTATCTGTTGAGAATCAAAGGTTTTCAGAATCAAACTTTTTAAAGAGGGGTCCAAAAGCATTATTTCGAAAATACCAATCCGTCCTCGGTAACCGCTGTGAAAACATTTTTCACATCCTTTTGCCTTGAAAAGGTTACGGCTCTTGGTTTGATCCAGAGTGATTCCCAGGCTTTTCAGAGCGATGTCGTCCGGAATGTAAGGCTGCTTGCAGTTGCTGCAAAGCATGCGGACGAGTCGTTGCGCAACGACCGCAAGGACCGATGATGAGATTAAAAAGGGTTCGACACCGATGTCGACAAGACGGGTGATGGCGCTTGCAGAGTCGTTGGTATGAAGTGTTGAAAAAACCAGATGTCCCGTCAGAGCGGACTGTACCGCTATTTCGGCAGTTTCTTGATCCCGAATCTCTCCGACCAGTATCACATCGGGGTCCTGCCTTACAATAGACCGGAGGCCCCTTGCAAATGTAAGGTTGATTTTGGGATTGACCTGTATCTGGCTGATTCCTTTGATCTGGTATTCCACGGGATCTTCAATGGTAATAATATTGATATCCGGGGTATTGATGGACGATAAAATGGCATATAGAGTGGTGGTCTTGCCGCTTCCGGTCGGTCCCGTAACCAGGATGATTCCGTTTGGGGATTGGACCAGATGTTCAAACAACTCCAGTTTTTCGGAACTTAAACCCAGATCGGAAAGCTGGAACAACGTGTTGGTTTTGTTCAACAGTCTGAGCACCACGCGCTCCCCGAAAGTGGTCGGAAGAGTTGAAACCCTGACATCGATGGTATGATCGCCGATTTTGACATCTAAACGTCCGTCTTGGGGAAGGCGTTTTTCCGCGATATTGAGTTTCGCCATAACCTTGATTCTGGAGATCAATGCCGGCTGAATCCATTTCGGAGGTGTAAGAAGGTCATACAGGATCCCGTCCACTCGGTATCGGACCTTGAAATTGTTCTGATAGGGTTCAATATGGATATCGCTTGCATCGGCTTTTACGGATTGAGAAATAATATGGTTTACAAGTTTAATGATGGGCGCGTCACTGGTATCATCCAGAAGATCCGCCGTATCATCAATTTTGCTGATAATTGAAGTTCCGTTTTCTTCCATGTCCTGAACCAGTTGTTCGGCGGAATCCCTGCTTAGATCATAGGCAATGTTAATGGCCGAGATGATGGAAGACTTTGTGGACAGAACGATTTGATATTCCTTCAGTTCGAGAATTCTCACCAGATCGTCGAGGGGTTGAAAGAGAGAAGGATCATGTACGGCGATGGTGCATCCGGCGGGGTGACTCCCTTCCTCTTTTTGAGTGGATGACTTCTGAATGGGAAGCGGAATCTCAGAATTATGATCAGCGACCAAGGGAACCATTGCGTATTTTTTCAGAAATTGGATCGGTACCCGTTGCGTGAAAGAGTTTCCGATATTATTCAACGGGAGATCAGGCCAAAAGGGAATATCATACTGGACGCTTAAAGCCTCGAGGAGTTGTTTTTCAGAAATGATTTTTTTCTGTAACAGTATCTCTCCGGTGCGACCGCCTTTTTCCTTGCCGATATCATTAGCTTCCAGAAGCTCCTCTTCTGAAACACCGAACTTGTCTCTCAAAATCTGTGAAAGCGATTTTTGTATCATGTTGCCGAAGTTATCCAATCGTCAGGGGAGTCTTGGGATTTATGCCCCCTTCGTTTCTTTCCGTTAACTTGCAGGTGCGGATGGTTCGGAATCGGATGGCGCATCTTTCGGAGTTTTTTTATACAGTTTGATGGAGTCTTTCCCGGTTCCGCCTCCTGTGACATTGTCAATTTCATCTTTCTTTTTTCGGTAGACCTCGTCGGCTTCTTCAGGACTTTTGATGACCCTGGGCGTTATGAAGACGTAAAGGTTGGTCTTGTTATCCTTGCTATTCATCGATTTGAAGAGCCATCCCAGGATGGGAACTTCACCCAGACAGGGGACCTTGTTTTCCGAATTATCAATGATATCGTCGATGAGCCCCCCAATGACGACCGTGTGATTATCTTGCACAATGACGGTCGTATCGACGGTTCGCTTGGAGGTTGTCGGCTGCAAATCGCCAACGGCGCTGGTCACGGAGGTGACTTCCAGTGAAATGGCGAGGCGAACGAGGCGATCCTTGCTGATATGCGGCGTAATTTTAAGAATTTTCCCGACATCCCGGTATTCATAGGAATTGAATGTATTATTGCTTTCATCAACGGTCGAACGCGTTTGGAAAGGGATGTTGTCTCCCACCGTGATTCTTGCTTCTTCATTGTCCGTGGTTAAAATTTGCGGCGTCGAAAGAATGTGAAAATCGCTGTCGTTTTTAAATGCCCTTGCAATTGCTGAAATGTTCGAGAAACTGATACCTCCGATGGTGATATTTTCGCTGAAGATTCCGAAGGAAAAACCGCCTGGAGACGGAACGGACGAAACGGGCGGCGACAAAACACCCTCGTTGATATACGTTCCTTCAACGAGTGCGTTTTTGTTATCAACGGTTGTTTTTCCACCGACCTGCCACTCGGTTCCAAGCTCCAGTTCTTTATTCACCGTGACTTCCATGATCAGCGCTTCAATAAAAACCATGGCCCTTGGAATATCCAAATTTTTTATGATTTCCTCGATCACCAGATAATTGTCTGTATCCGCCATAATAATGAGGCTGTTCGTCGCTTTATCCGCCGTGATTTTGACTTTTTCCGAGACAACCGGGGCGGTTGCTTTGCCTTCAGAGGGAGAACTCTGACTCTTGGGCAGTTCCTGAAGAACCTTGGCAAGCTCCTCAGCGGTGGCATATTCGAGATAGTAGACTCGAATCTTACCCTTGCCGCGAGGGGTTTCTTTGTCCAGCAGGGTGATGAGCTTTTTGATTCTTACTGTGTCATCCTCGCTGGCTGTAACCACAATGGTATTGGTTCTTTCATCGGCGATGAATTTGACCTGGTTCAGCGTGTCTCCTTTTGCAGATTTTTGCGTTGTCTGAAAGGCGGACTCCAGAATTTTGACCAGTTTCGTGGCATCCGCGAATTCAAGAGGAATGATCGACAGTTCCTGACCGACACCGGTGATATCAATTATATTCAGAATTCGAACCAGTCGATCGATGTTTGAAGACACATCGGTTATGACCAGCGTATTTGTCGGAGGATAAGATAATATGACGCTGCTTTTTGAAACCAGCGGTGCAAAAAGACGTTTGATTTCATCGGCGTCGGCATACTTCAATGGGATCAATTGAGTGACGATCTTATCTTCGGGAGATCCTGCTTCTTCTCTTATTTTCGTTTCGATATTTTTTGTCCGGGCATCCGGTAATGAAAGGATTTTAATGACTTCACCGGCTCTTACAGCGGCGAACCCGTGAACTTCCAGCACGGATTCAAAGACCCGGTAAGCTTCTTCGATCGAAATTTTCGAAGGAGAGATAATGGTGACTTTGCCTTTTACCCGCTGATCGACGATGAAATTTTTTCCTGTCAGTTCACTGATAAATTTAATGAGAACGTTGATATCGACGTTATTAAAATCTATCGATACAAAACGTGTCGATTCCGACTCATCGCTTGATGTTCGATGAATATTTGACAGGTCCGTTTCCGGGTCTGAATTTCCGGCCCCCTCAGCCGCAGACAAGTACGCGGTCATCATCAGAAAAATGCAAAGAAAGAGCCCGTTGATTGTTTTTGAACGAATGAAGTAGGATTTCATCTATTTGTGCCTTTTATCGTTTCGAAATAGTTTCCGAATCCGAAATAAAAATAATTGAGTCCGGGCGGAAGCTATTCAATACTGTAATCGATTGTTTGAGGCTGTCCCCGCCGGTTCAATTCAAGTTTGACGTTGGAGGACGATTTCAATTTTTCGTAAAACTCCAGCGCATTGTCCACCGATTCGATTTTTTCTCCATCGACGCCGACGATGATATCTCCGTTTCTCAACCCCATTTTTCTGAAGACGGAATTCGGTTTGATCTGGGTTAAAATAAAGCCTTCCGCTTTTCCGTCCCGAATATAGGGATGTATACTGACTTCAGACATGAGATTGTTTGGGTCCTGAACGGCATTTTCTATTTGGGAACGCTCTAAAGGAATCTGTTGAGAAGTTGAAGGAACAGATGTTTCGGGAGAAGGACTGAGGTTTCCGGCACCGGTTGTTTTTTCCATTTCCAATATTTCGTCCATTCCGTTAACATTCAAAACGACTTTTTCTCTCAGTATAATTGCTAACGTGGCGCTTTGAATGGAGTCCCCGACCCTGAAAAGGTTCTGCTTTCCGCCTTCTGTTTCCTCAATAACGGCATAGGCTTTGTTCCTGCCGCCTGTAACCGTCCCCCAGAGTTTGAGTTTTAGATCCGTCTGTTTCAAATTTTCGACATTGATTCGGTTGAATTTTTCACCGGTTTCTATTTTTGTTTTGAAAAGATTGCGTTCAATAATCGGTTGGTAAAAAGACAGAGAATGTGGAGTTGTTTCTTCGACAGGCGTCATTTTTTTGACGGCCGATTTTGCCGTTTCAACCGTATCCAGATTCTCTGTTGCGATCATGTAAAATATAATTACGCCCAAATAAACCGCGGCGGTTATCAGCAGGATGTCTAAAATAATAAGATATCGTTTCATCATGTTAAAAAATAAAAAGTTTATTAAAAATAAAAACTAATTTAAAGAAAATTCCGGATGATCAACCGTGCCTTCAATTCGAAACTCCAACCCGTTTTTCCCGTCCCTTTTTTTTAGAAAAAAACTTGCAGGTGCATTTTTCCGCAGGCTCTCGAGAAATAATGGATGAGGATTCAAGGCTCCATTGAGATCCAGCGAACTGTTTCGACCGGGATATTTGAAAAGGATGGTTCCGTCGATTTTTCCATCCATTTGCATTCCTTTCATAACACATTTTCTGATTTGAAGATTCTGATTTTCAAAGATCACATGGGTATCTATTTTTTCGAAGGTGAAGTCTTTCATACTGAAAACCGGGGTCAGTAGTTCGATTCCGCCGTCAGATATGAAAAATTCGGCCTTTGCGGTGCCTTCCTTTCCCCCGTCTCTGCAATAGTTGATCTCGCCCTGGAGTATTCCGCGGACTTTATGGCTGAATTGATTTTGCAGCGCAGGTATATTCCTTATTTGGATATCGGACAGGCGAACGTCGACTGTAATCCGGCGTTGCGATTGTTTCCGGCTGAAATCGGCAATACCGGATAGAAAACCCTCATAGGCTCTGCCTTGAAGGGAAAAAGCGGTTTTGAGTTTGAAAAGAGGTAAGATCTTGGGGGAAATTTTTATTTCTTTGAAATTCATAAGCGGCATGTTCAGATGGTAAAAATCGACATCATGAAGCCGTATGCCGAAGGGAAACGACGTCTTGACATCGTCGATGGATACACTGAAATCCGAACGAATTTTGTTTAGATGATAGGTGATATATTTTTTCATGACATTTGAAGGAAACAGAACGTATAAAAAAAAAGCAGTAACTGAAAAGAAAAATATGAGAAACAGGATCCTTTTCTTAATGGGATTCATAGCCATAAAATTTTTACCGCCGTCGGAATAAAAATCCCTTTCATCCGGTTGCGGAACACAGGCAGGGTCGCTTGGTATCGACACACTGTATTTGACCCATCAATGGCCGTTTTCGGTGATTTTCGATTGGTTTCGCTTCGCCCGGAGCAAAACGAACTGCTTTCAATGGGTTTCTCTCTTTACCCCCGCTTTTTCGGCTCAACCCTCCTGGTCCCCGCGTCCGTTTATTTTCGGCCCGTGTTTACCTGGAGCCGGTCCGGGCCCGTTTCAGTAACCGATGGAGGTATTCCGCTTTTCAGATTTCAAGAGTTTCGACCTGCAAAACCACGTTGATAGACCCTTCTTCCTTTCCTGTTTTTTGAATGGAAAGCCTGCTTATACTTACCATGTTTTCCGATGTTTCAACCTTGTAAAGATAATCGGCAAGCTGTTTTAAAGTGATTTGCTGAAGTTTCAGCTCAACCATTGAAATTTGATACTTACTGTTGGGTTGCGCGGATTTTGAAGGCTTCATATAGGTGATATGTTTTTTTACATCTGCTTCGCCGGCAAGCTCATCAAGAAAGGAAAAAAGCGTAAAGCCCTTTTTCCTTTTTGAAAAACGTGCCTCTGACCATTCGTTTTTTTCCTTGATGGCCTCGTATTCGGATTTGAGGATATGCATTTCCTCCAGCATTTTTGTTTTGACCTGAAGGCTGTTTTTCAGATGGGTTCTTTTTTCGAAAATCGGAAAAACAATAAACTGGAATAGAACAAAAAGAAACACGCATCCTGTGGCAACGTAAATTGCGTATTTTTCACGACGATTTATCTTTAATGTCATGAGCGCGGGCCTCAAAAGTTTGACAGGTAATGAATTCGACCGGCTGAACGGAATGCAAGCGAAACGTTTCGCTGCCGTTAGAGGTCGATTTTGAGCTTGAAATTGACCCGGTTTCCAGACCTGTCGATGTTTGCGGAACTGATCGTAACTTTTTTAAAAAATTCATTTTGTTCCAGCCGGTTTTTCATATCATCCACGGAATTAAATGTGTCGGTTGTTCCCGAAATCACGGCGCTTTCCTTTCCGATAACAATACCGGTCAATTCAACATCCGTCTGATCCGGTATGAGGCGGCTGATGTGATTCAGTATGTCAATGTTTCGTATATTTTTATCGGGTTCTCCGGGGATCACTGCAAATTTGTTCGAATCTTGTATTTTGATTCTCATCTGCTGCAGCGGGTCGACGATTTTTTTCACATCCGAAAATGCATTTCTCAAAATATCATTCATCTGATGATTCAACCGGTTCAACTTTGTCTCCATAAAATGATTGTCGAGAATGATATGAAAGAATGCCAGGATCAGGACGAGAAATGCAAGAACACCTGTTTTAATGATGCTTTTTTTTTGCTCCGCCCAGGTTTGTTTTGCCGCAAAAGGGCCTCTGCGAAAGTTAAGCCCTTGGATCCCTTCGGTTTTTAAGAGGGCCAGAGCGAATGCATTGTCCATTTGTACCGGTTCCCAAGAGGACGGACGTTCTTTTAGGGGAATGCCGGTATCATGGAGCAGATCCACTCTCCGTACCGGGATTCCCAACATCCGGGGCATGGATTGATCAAGGCCCAAGTCATTTAATCCGCATCCGGTAACCCGGATCTCATCCGGCTTGAAGTTAAAGCCGGACATTTCTTCAAATGCTGAAATCGTACGTTGTATATTGGCGCAAAGTAATTCTGCTCTGGGCGAAACGGACGTTTCAATCGGAAGGGAACGAACAAGAGATATCTGCCCCGATGCAATCGCGAAGATGGTGCTTTTTTGATTATCGATGTCGACGATCAAGGTGTTTTTAGACAAATCGGAAAGTCGGACCAGGCTGAGCACCGTTGAAAAACCGGACGGTGTGACGATTTCAGGGTCGATATGAAACGAGGCAAGCGTCTCCAAATAGGATTGAATAGCGGATTTTTCGACAGCCGCTGTAATCAGATCGGTATGATCGGATAATTTTACAGTCATAAAATCTATTAAAAGATCATCGATTGGAAACGGTAGGGTCGGTTCGAGTTCAAAAGGCAGCATTTGCCTGATTTTATTTTGTTCCTTGAACGGAACGCTGAGATTTCTGAATGATATCCGATCGGAAGGAAAGGACGCGATACACACGGCATGCGTGATATCCAGTTTTTCAACGATTATTTTAAGTGCCGCCCGGATTCCTTCCTCCATGTCTTTGCCGGATACCGGGACATGTATATGGGCTTCGATAGAATTTCCTTTTAGGCTGTGATTCAACAGAACGGCCGATACGGCATCATTCCGAATATCGAGTCCGAGAATCGATCTGCTCATAATTTTTAAGTAATATTTTATTGCGTTGTCAAAAACCATGTCTTTAAGGCCGGGTTGAGGTTAATCAGCGCTCCGGGCAAAGCAGACCGCGGTGCCGGTATCCTGGAACGGCAAGAGAATAGACTTGCATAGAAGTCCTTCGGAGGAATTGAATGTGCATGATTGAAGATGCCTTCCGGTTCCCCGCGGCGATTCTTTCTTTTCAATCGACGGACGTATCTTACGTTTTCCAATGAATCGATTGAAGAGCAAGACATAAAATAACACAATATATTTCATTCCGCCTGCCGACACAAGACCCTGCATGACCATTTTCCCGTTTGACCGGTTTTTTCCCTTTTTACCACTGTAATGATTGTTTTTGTAATTTCGTGTAGGTCCGCAGTGGCTTCAATACGGAAAAAATCACTGGATGTCCGGATCAGCCGGGTGTCGATTTTAAGGTCCTCAAAGCCCGGTATTTTCCTGTACCAATTCGGATCGGACAGATCGTGAATATAGCTTAAATCTTGGGTTTCTTTTCGATAATCATAAATGAACGGAGCAAGGTCGCGGTTTTCTATTTGCAAAAAAGATGCCAACACAGGAAGCTCGGCGGTATTTATATTTATCTTCCCTTCATATGAAGCGACATTTCCCCAAATATCCGATATGCCGTAAACGGTCGTTAAATCGACGATACCGGGTGAGTCGCCAGTGCCGTAATAAAATTCTTTTGTAATTCCCTTGATTCGAAGAAGATCTCCAATATAAGGAATCGGACCGTTACGGCATGGATAGGGAGAAACAAGATCTTGGTAATATTCGGATTCCGCTCCGTTCAAGCCCGTGATGGCTTCATCGTCTCCCGAGTCCAGCCAATCTTTCAGCGGATCGATAATTGTGTTCGGCTCAAAATTTTCCTGGGATTCATGCTGATCGGCTATCAGTCTCAAGAAACGTTCCCACAGGATCATTTGCGGTTGATTAAATTCCCGCCCTTCGTGGAATTTTACCAGCGCGTTGACCTGGATTCTTCCGAGTTCATCACTGATTTTTACCGTTATTTTTCCGTCTTCAAATGGAAAAGATTGCAGAATTTCGTTGATTTTTTCCGAATTCGCCCAGTCTTCCTGCAAAGAATCCACGTTTGATTCCATTTTATCTTTTACAAGCATTGCCATCGCCGCATGAATTCCGGAAGAGGCCATTTGAGTGAGAGTCAGGGTATCACGAGAAGTCGCCGAAAAAATAACGGCTGAACGAACCTTTTTGTTTAATTCCAATGCTACCGTGATAAGGACCGTAATAATCGTCAAGGTTATCAGAAGAGCGATTCCCCGGTTGCTCCGTATCATTTTCTTCAGCATGATGCACCCATTATCCCATTTCATTCCTGAATACCGGCAGGCATACCATTGTTTCGAAAAAAAGAGGGGCTGATTCATTTTCGATTTCAAGTTTAATGCGGACGGCTCGCGGAGTGGCATAATTGAATTCTTCGGAATCGGAGTCCCAGGATTCAAATTCCATTCCCTCTTGATCCAGGTATTTGAATATCAGCGACTTAACATGTTTGCAGAGCACGGGGTCGCTTTTTTTTTCCTCAAAAGGCTCGTAAGGATCTATGCGGTCTGAGCGTTTGAGTGAAAAATTGTTTTCGCCGTCAGGCTGAACATAATAGACGATTTCTGCAATTCCGATCCCTCGGTTTTTCCCGATCGGTGTATGTGCCAAAGAGGTGAATCGGAGTCTCGAAAAATCACTACCTCCAACCGTCGATGTATCTCCTGCAATCCGATAAGGGTCCGGTGGATTATTAAAACCGGGAGGGGAATATTCGGCAGGGGCCGCGATATGGATCGATTGCAGATCCGATATCATTCGATGAAGGCAATGTTGTGCCATTTCGTAAAATTTTGTATCCACCTCAATGGTTTCGGCATTTGACAGTACCGACCGGTAAGAGCCGAAAATAGTAGTTAAAACGATAGCAAAAATGAAGATTGAAATCAGAATTTCAATCAGTGTAAATCCGTATTCCATCTTCTTCTTGTAACTGTTTGGATGGTTGTTTCTTATCCCGGACATGATATTGAACTTTGATCTCCCCAGCGCATTCTTTGAGCTTATCCGTCTTTTTTTATTCTTGTATAAAACGGTAGGTCCGGACGCTGTATGTGAATTCGTCATGGTCCAACATAATCGTCAAATCAATTTTTCTCAGATCTTTCGCAATTTCCCCAAGCGCTTCGCATTCAACCGAATCCACCGAAATACTCCAGTTGTAAGCGGGGTGATCGTCTCCAAAATCCCCTGAGCCATCCACCGGCTTTTTCTCGGTTGCTTCCATTTCGGCCAGTTTTGCCTGCGCAAGCAATGGTGCGACCGTGTAAAATCTGGAGTAATTATTCATGACAACCGTTTGGCAGTGCATTTTGTAAATGCTTACCAGAACAATCCCCATGATTGAAATCGCCACCATCATTTCAAGGAGTGTAAAGCCTGTGGAAGATTGCCGACCGAATGCCGAGACGATTTTGTTTTTCGCGAATCTAACATCCATCATTTTAGTCTTCGAATTCCATGTAGGCGTCATACAATTGGGTCCACGGAAGAAAAGATTCGATAAGAATGGATTGTTGTTTGCCGTCTTCGTCTCCAAGGTGAATCAATACCTTGTCGCAATAACCTTTTTTAAAAAAATAAATTTCAGCCTTTCCCGATGTGATTTTTTCAATGCCCGGATACTGTATGTCAAGTAGTTTTATTCCCTCTGGAAATCTGTACCCGCTTTTTCCGGCATCTTGACGCTCTTCCTCCGGCATGGTTTCATTTGTCACCCACAGCCGGTTCGTGTCTATATTGAGGTTCAGAACGTAATCCAGTTGTTCGCGGACGGCGCTTTCTTTTAAAGATTGTACTTTTCCGATGATCCAGCGTGCGGCTTTTTTGTCGTCGCCCAGCGGAATGGCATTCTGCAAACGGGGTATCGAGAAAAAGAGCATAATGCTGATGAGGGAAATTACAACAACGAGCTCAATGAGCGTAAAACCGGTGTCGTTTCGCAATTGCAGGATATGTATCCTTTTTTGAAAAAAGCGGATGCGGTAAGATCGCCTTTTTTTCGCAAATCCGGCAAACACAGAGACAAAAAAACCCTTGATTTATTCAGGCCGTAAGCCGGCCATCGACTTGGCGAGGATGCTATTCAATCTCCCAGTTATTGATATCCCGATCCTTTTCTTCGCCTCCGGGGACACCATCGCCCCCGTAGGAAATGATATCATATTCCCCGTGAATGCCGGGGCAAAGATAGATGAAGTCGTTTCCCCATGGATCTTTTGGAAGTTTCCCTTTTTCAAGGTAGCCGCCTTTTCGCCATTTGGTGGGTATGGTTCCGGATTGAGGCATTTCCACCAGGGCCTGAAGACCCTGCTCGGTGGTTGGATACATGCCGTTATCCAGTTTGTATAGTTTCAGTGCCGTTTCCATGCTTTCCATCTGCATTTTGGCTTTCAGCTGTTTTGCTTCTTCGGGACGACCCATAATTTTGGGAACGATCAGTCCGGCAAGTATACCCAGGATGACAATAACAACCATCAATTCAATCAACGTGAAACCGCGGTTTCCAAATTTTTTTCTGAATGGAATCATTTTTAAATCAGTCCTCCATCATTGACGTCTATCGCAAAAGGCGGTGGACAATTTGACAGGCCCGAACAAAACCAAGTTATATCAAGCAGTATCCAATACTAGCTAAAGTTACGGACAAAAAAATACGAAAATACGGTAAAAAGCCCTTTCCGCAATCCGATATAACCCGTATACAGAAAGGTTGCTTCGGTTGCCGGTATGAATAGGTGCGTGAAGGATTGAAAGACCCGGCAATATAAACAGCGCCTGGAAACTATCACATCAGCCATGTGAATGCAAATCCCTTTTTACCCGATACCACGAGACCGGTATTCCTGTTCTTTTGAACAGGACTGCATGACGGGATGGAAAGGCACCCACTTTGCGGTTTGATCCCGGAAGCAAGGAATCGCCCGATTTTATCAGACGGCAACGGCTTATCGTCACTGTAAAATTCTGGCAATTTGATTCCGGATCTGATAAAGAATTACCAGTGGAGACAGACGCGATGCGGATTCCTTCAAGAAAACAGTGTTATCGGCTTTTATATGAAATGCAGATGCCGGATCATATCGTCGCGCATTCCCTTCAGGTTTGCCGGGTTGCCGCCCTCTTGGCGGAAAATCTCAAGATGAGCGGAATGACTTTACACCGGGATTTGATTGAAGCTTCCGCGCTTCTTCATGACATCACAAAAACAAGAAGCTTCAAGACCAATGAAAACCATGCGTTAACCGGAAATCAACTGCTCAGCGGCCTCGGATATCCCGAAGTCGGTCATATTGTCGGGCAGCACGTCCGGCTGGATGAATATTTTTCCTCGGAAGCGCTCAACGAGGCGGAGCTTGTAAACTACGCGGACAAAAGGGTGCTTCATGACAAAGTCGTCTCTCTCGGGGTTCGGATGGAATACATTCTCAATCGATACGGCAAGGAACCGGAACACCGGCAGAGAATCCGCTGGCTTTGGGAGAAGACCGAACAATTGGAAGAGAGACTTTTCAGTTGGTTGTCGTTTTCTCCCGATGAACTGGAACGGATTCTCGGGCATGCGGATTGCGCGGTGGAATTTTCAGCCTACCGGAAGGCCTGTCCGACGGATTCGTCACCTGACAATTAAATGTCCGTCTGTTCCACCAAAGCCGTTTAAAACGATAAACCTAAAGCTTCGGGCTTCTTAGACCGATTCCGATAGCGGATTTATGAGATATGGGTAAAGGAGCAAGTTGATTAAACAAGGAGGTAAAATGATGAAAAGAATAATGGCAATAACGACGCTTCTGGCTCTGGCGGTTTGTCTGTTTTCCTGCGCCGGGGCTACCCACAAGGAAAGCGCCGCGAAAACAGGGACCATAATCGGTGCAACCGGAGGCGCCATTCTTGGACAAGTCATCGGTAGAAACACCGAAGGAACGCTGATTGGAGCCGGTATCGGCGCAGCGGTGGGCGGATTATCCGGTTATGCCGTCGGTTCATACATGGACAAACAGGAGCAAGACTTGAGAGCGGCGATGGCTTCCAGCGAGGCCGCCAGTATTCAACGGACACAGGATGTTTTAACCGCCACGTTTAAATCCGAGGTGTTGTTCGACTTCGATTCCGCCACCTTGAAACCCGGTGCATATCCGGAGATCGACCGGGTCACCGGCGTATTAAATAATTATCCGCAGACGACGATCCGGGTTGAGGGACATACGGATTCAATCGGGTCCGAAACCTACAATCAGCAGTTGTCTGAAAGACGGGCAGAGGCAGTGAGAAATGCCATGATTCAGAGAGGAGTGGATCAAGGGAGAATCACCGCTATCGGTTATGGTGAATCTCAACCCATATCATCCGTCGATGCCATGAACCGAAGGGTGAACATTGTCATTATGCCGATGTAAAAAATTTAAAAACAGGAGGAAGAAGATGAGGATTTTATTGACCGTTTCAATATTGTTTCTATGTTTTTTTCCTCTGGAGTCTTTCGGAGGTTGCATCGCCGGAAATTGTGTCGATGGCCAAGGAACCTATATCTATCCAAACGGTGATCAATATGTTGGGCAGTTCAAAGATGGAAAAATGAACGGGCAAGGGGTATTGACCGCCTCTGACGGAGGGAAATACGTCGGTGAGTTTAAAAACGGGATGCTCGACGGTCAGGGGACCCTGGTTCGTCCGAACGGACTCAAATACGTGGGGCAATTTAAGGACAACAAGCTGAATGGCCATGGCACCTTAACCTCTCCCGACGGGAAACAACTGGTCGGAGAATTTAGAAACGGCGAGTATATCGGCAAGTAACTGAATGGTCGAAGAGTACAAGTTTCTTGCGGCACAGGACTTCCCGTTATTTCGCAAAAATCCGATATTGAAAGACCGATTTTTTTCCCCGGTCCCTCAGCTTGTGATTCAAAAGGGTAATTTTCAATTTCTGTCGGCCTGTAAGGGATTAGCGATAGGTAACGCTTCCGATGATTTTATAAAAATATTAGTCGTCAAACGATTCACCGGCCGTTTGGCGTACAATCGCGCTTCGCTCGATTTTATCCGTCTTTCTTTGATTGGATTGGTTCCGCTGGAAATTGAAGCAAAGGGCGAGGGTAATCCTGTCCCGTTTCCGCGGCAGCGGAGGCCTGAAAATAATTAGAGCATGAGTCGGATATTATTTCCGCTCATGCTTTTTTATTTTTAAGGGATGCGAATTGCATAAGATAAAATCGGCAAAGGCGACTGATTCTTATTGGTATTGCTAAAATCGGATTTTTTAGGTAGCCTCCGTTCATCATTGTTTTTTCGCCTGCATCCGCGTTCTCCGTCGGATTTTTGATCTTCGGCCCAAAGGCAGTGCTTCTTGCGGAAAACCTTTGTGCCGCATTGATTCAGCAGTCGCTCATTTATAAACGGAAAACGCCGGCTATCCAATGAACAATGGTAGTGTTCAGACCTTGGAACGATTTCATTCGCAATCCGGTTCGCCCGGCAGGTCTGAAAATTGCCTTACATCGGGAACGATGGATGAACGTTGACCTGCTCATATATAATGGTACGATTCTTACGGTGAATTCGAAATTTGATATCATCGAGAACGGTTTCATCTGCGTAAAAAACGGAAAACTCGAGCGGATCGAGTCATGCGGTCAAAAGGAGGTTTTTCCGGAAGCAACGGAAGTGATCGATGCAAAAGGGTGTATTGTCATGCCGGGGCTTGTGAATGCTCATACCCATCTTCCCATGACATTGTTCAGGGGACTGGCGGATGATCAACCCCTGACGGTATGGCTTGACCATATATTTCCGGCCGAAAGTAACCATATTCACTCCGAATCCGTCCGGTACGGCACACTTCTGGCCTGTGCAGAGATGATCCTGTCGGGAACAACCACATGCTGTGACGGATATTTTCTGGAGGATGAAGTGGCGGGGGCGGTTATTGATTCCGGTATGCGGGCAGTCCTCGGACAGGGCATTATTGATTTTCCGGCTCCGGGTGTTCCAAACCCCTCGGATAATGTGAAGACCGCGGAAAAGTTTATAAGAAAATGGCAGGATATGACTCCGACGGTAACACCGTCCGTATTTTGCCATTCCCCCTATACCTGTTCTGCGGATACCCTGAAGAAAGCAAAAAAAGCGGCGGATTCAAAGGGAGTTTTATTCCAGATCCATGTTGCGGAAACAAGAAACGAATGGGATCAAACCCGGCTCGAACATCGAACGACACCGGTAAGGCACCTGGATCGTATGGGAATCCTGGATGAAAATACATTGCTGGTTCATACCATATGGGTGGATTCCGAGGATATAGAAGTCATCGCCCGTCGCGAAGCCAGGATCTGCGTCACCACGGAAAGCGAAATGAAACTGGCCTCTGGCATCGCACCGGTTCCGGATTTTTTACGTTCCGGTATCACGGTGGGGCTGGGTACGGATGGATGTGCAAGCAATAACAATCTTGATCTGTTTCAGGAAATGGACCTGACCGCAAAGCTTCACAAGGTTTGTACCCTGGATCCGACGGTGATGGGTGCCAGGGCCGTGCTTGAAATGGCAACCATCGGCGGAGCAAAAGCAATCGGCCTGGATAAGGAAATCGGTTCCCTTGAACCCGGCAAACAGGCCGATATGATCATTATTGATATGAACAAACCCCATCTGGTTCCCATGTACGATCCCGTATCGCATCTTGTATATACCGTCAGGGGTTCGGATATCCGGGATGTCGTCATTTCCGGAAGAATGATTTTAAAAGACCGGAAAATCCTTACTCTGGATCTATCGGATATTCTTGAAAGCGTCAGCGAGATTGCCGAATGTATAAAAAAGACAAACCGCCGTTTCATATGAAATTAAATCGAATGATCCAATTCGCGCGCGGCGAAAAACCGGTCGATCTTCTTTTGACCAATGCGCGCATAATCAATGTTTTCTCGGGAGAAATCCATTCCGGCAACATTGCGGTTTCGGATGGATTTGTCGTCGGATTCGGCTCTTATACCGCCAGGAAGGTAATGGATATCGGCGGGCGTTTTGTTTCGCCGGGCTTTATTGATGCCCACGTTCATATTGAAAGCGCAATGACCTGTATCACTGAATTTGTGCGTGCCGTCCTTCCCCGCGGCACGACGACGGTTGTCGCCGATCCACATGAGATCGCCAATGTCCTCGGCACGGAAGGGATCGAGTACATACTTCAGTCCGGCAGGCACCAGCCGATGAACATTTACTTTTCTCTCCCTTCCTGTGTTCCGGCGACTGTAATGGAAACTTCCGGGGCAACCCTTCTTGCGTCGGATCTCGCGCCCTATATGTCTCGGAAACAGGTTGTGGGCCTGGGGGAAATGATGAATTACCCAGGTGTCATTTTCGGGGATTCCGAAGTGCTGGCCAAGATTCTGCAGGCAAAAATGCACCGGAAACCCGTTGACGGCCATGCCCCCGCGCTTTCCGGGCGAGACCTGTGCGCATATGCGGCGGCCGGCGTTTCAAGCGATCACGAATGCACGACCTTGGAAGAGGCGGATGAAAAACTCAGAATCGGAATGCACATCATGATTCGAGAGGGTACCGCCGCGAAGAATCTTCGGGCACTCCTTCCGCTGGTAAACGAACGAACCTTTCACCGGATGATGTGGTGTACGGATGATCGGCATCCGAACGATCTCCTGGACGACGGGCATATCGATTCGATCGTTCGAGAAGCGATTCGTTCCGGCCTCAATCCCGTTATGGCCATTCAAATGGCAACACTGAATCCCGCGGAATTTTTCGGTCTAAGCACTTTAGGCGCCATTGCTCCGGGAAGAGCGGCGGACCTGGTGGTGTTTTCCGATCTCTCTGAAGTTAAAATAGAGCAAGTTTTTCAACGGGGGCTTTTAGTTGCGCAAGATCAAACAATCTTACCGGAAATTAATAAACCGGCTGCCGTGGCGATTCGCCCTTGCATGAATGTTGACGCTCAGGAACTGGATTTTTCGGTTCCGGCCGATTCAAAACGAATCCGGGTAATGAATCTCATACCGGGCCAGATCGTAACCGGACAGAGCATAATGGACGCCGCGATATCGAATCATCGGGTGATACCCGATACCTCTCGGGATATTCTTAAAATCGCGGTCGTTGATCGTCATACGGGATCCGGCAGGATTGGGAAAGCCTTTGTCCGGGGTTTCGGACTCCGTCGTGGCGCCATCGCTTCCAGCGTGGCCCATGATTCTCATAATATCATTGTCGTGGGCGTAAATGATGCGGATATGAAGGCGGCCGTGGATACGGTGATCCGATTGAAAGGCGGCATGGTCGCGGTGTGCGACAATCAAGTTCATGCGCGCCTTGCACTCCCGATCGCGGGTCTCATGTCTCCGGATACGGTTGAAACGGTGCGGATGCAATTGGATCGGCTGATTTCCGTTGCCCGGGATTTCGGAACAACCTTACGTGATCCGTTCATGAGCCTATCTTTTTTGGCGCTTCCCGTTATCCCGGAGTTAAAAATCACCGACAGGGGGCTTGTCGACGTTTCGAAGTTCGAGATTGTTTCGCTGTTTGCTCCCTAGGGCGAAATGAAAAAAGCCTGGGAACCGGCGCGCGAATCCGCAGAAAATGCCAAGATCCTTCTTTTATTGAATGGCGTGGTATAACGAGATTTTTAACCGATCAGCAGGATATAGGGAACCATGAAAGTAAACGGCAGGAATATCCGACCGATCTGGCTGGATGATAGCTTGAAAATCGTGAAGGCCATCGATCAGAGGCGCCTTCCGCACGAATTTGTTATCGCGGATCTCCGGACGGTGGATGACGTTATTGATGCGATTCAGAAAATGTATGTCAGGGGCGCTCCCCTGATCGGAGTTACGGCAGCTTACGGGGTTTATCTTGCGGCGCTGGGTTCGGTCGGCGGAAATATCGAGAATGGGTACCTGATCAAGGAGGGGGAAAGGTTAAAAGCGGCTAGACCGACAGCGGTTAATCTTTCATGGGCGGTCGATACGGTTTTATCGGAAATCGTAAAGAGAGAAAGCCGCGATGAAAAAGTCGATATCGCATGTAAGGAAGCGGAAAGGATTGCCGAGACCGAAGCGGAGCGATGTTGCAGAATCGGTGAAAACGGAGCGGAATTGATCGAGAAAATCAGTCTCCGCAAAAAGGGTAGACCGGTAAACATACTGACTCATTGCAATGCGGGATGGCTGGCATGCATCGAGTATGGGACTGCGACGGCACCGATCTATGCGGCATTTCAAAATGGGATCGATATACACGTATGGGTGGATGAGACAAGACCCCTGAACCAGGGGGCCCGATTGACTGCATGGGAGATGCTCCACCAGGGCGTGAAACATACCATCATTACGGACAACACCGCCGGGCACCTTATGCAGCATCGAATGGTGGACATGGTGATTGTCGGAAGCGACAGAACAACCCGTAACGGGGATGTTGCCAATAAAATCGGGACATACCTTGTCGCACTTGCGGCAAAAGACAACGGTATTCCCTTTTATGTCGCACTTCCGTCCAGCTCTTTCGATTGGACCATCAAAGACGGGATCAATGAGATACCGATAGAAGAGCGTGATCCGGATGAAGTAAAATATGTTCAAGGGCTGAACGATGGAAGGATAAGAAGCGTTCTGGTTCCGTCCGCCGACAGTCCGGCCGCGAACTTTGCCTTTGACGTGACGCCAGCAAGGCTTGTTACGGCTTTTATTACGGAAAGAGGGATCTGCCCGGCAACCGAAGCCGGAATCCGGAATCTGTTTCCGGATAAGGGATCATCCGGTTTCGAACAACTTGACTTTTATCGATGAATGCCTTTAAATCCCCAAAATGCTTACGGAACTTGAAAAAAAGATCATCGCATCCATTCAGGGGGACATCCCCGTTACGGAGCGCCCATACCTAGAAATTGCCGATGGATTGGGCATTTCGGAAAATGCGCTTCTGGAAGGCATAAAAAGTCTTTGCGACCGAAAGATGATCCGGCGGTTTGGAGCAACCCTGCGACACCAGAAGTCCGGCTTTCAGGCAAACGCAATGGTCGCTTGGAGAGTGGACGAGAAGAGGATCGACGAGGTCGGAACGCAAATGGCATCTTTTCAGGCGGTATCTCATTGCTATCGAAGAAATCCAACGGACCGCTGGCCTTACAACCTCTATACGATGATCCATGCCAAAGATGAAGCCTCCTGTCGGGAAATCGTCCGGAAACTGTCGAAAGAAACCATGGTTGACCGCTTCGCCATCCTTTTCAGCCGGAGAGAATTGAAAAAAACCTCCATGGAGTATTTTCCGCTTCCCTCCGAAAACGAAACCTGACGTTTTTGTGAAACGCGATACGCCGCATATTCTTCTTGTAAATCCCTGGATCCACGATTTTGCAGCTTACGATTTCTGGGCCAAGCCGATGGGACTGCTCATGCTTGCGTCCATTCTTGACCTCCACGGGTTCAGGGTTTCATACATCGATTGTCTGGATCGATTTCACCCCCGGGCGAACCCAACGGACCCATATGCAAGAGGCGGGCGCGGCCCTTATTTAAAAACTCCGCTTGCAAAACCAAAGGGTCTGGAGGACGTTGATCGAAACTATTCGAGATACGGAATCCGGTGGGAATGGTTCAAAGAAGATCTTTTATCCATGCCGATTCCCGATCTGATCCTGATCACTTCACTGATGACATACTGGTACCCAGGGTTTCAGGAATCCATCGGCGTCTTAAGGGAAACTTTTCCGGAAACGCCCATCGTTCTCGGGGGTATTTACGCCAGTCTTTGCCGGGAGCATGCCGACGTCCACTCCGGAGCGGATGCCGTTGTAACCGGGCCCGGTGAGGAAAAAATACTCCAGATTGTCGCCGACTACACCGGGTATGCGACGGGCCCGAAGTTCGATCCGCATGATCTTGACTCATACCCTTATCCCGCATTTGAGCTGCAGCGGAAAATTGCCTACGTTCCGCTTCTGACTTCCAGAGGATGTCCCTTTTCTTGCGCCTACTGCGCGTCTTCTTTTTTAAATTCGAAGCGAATGCGGCGCAATCCGGGTTCGGTTGTAGAAGAGATCCGATACTGGTATGAAAAATATGACGTAAAAGATTTTGCCTTTTACGACGATGCGCTTCTTTTGGACGCGGAAAATCATGCCGTTCCCATGCTCGAGGGGATCATCCGGGGAAATATTACGGCTAGTTTTCATACCCCGAATGCGGTGCACATTCGGAGCATTTCAAAACCAATCGCCCGGCTCATGCGTCGGGCGGGTTTTAAAACGTTGCGACTGGGACTTGAAACGACCGCCTTTGACCAAAGAACGGAACTGGACAGAAAGGTAACGGAACAGGAATTCATCCGGGCCGTCGGCGATTTGAAGGATGCGGGCTTTGAAAAGAAGCAGATCGGCGCGTACTTGCTTGTGGGCTTGCCGGGCCAATCCGGGCGCGGCATAGAAAATTCCATCCACACGGTCCGGAAAAGCGGAATCACCCCGATTCTGGCGCATTATACGCCGATTCCCCATACCCCGTTATGGAGAGAGGCGGCGGCTTCCTCACGATATGACCTTGAATCCGATCCGGTATTTACGAACAACGCGATATTTCCCTGCCAATCCCGGTGCTTTTCCTGGCAGTCCGTTTCACGGCTGAAAAATCTGGCCGCTACGTAAAGAGTCATGCGACGGAGATTCACGGGGAGGCCTTTGGATGACAACCCGGACCGGAGCGGTTCCTGCATTCCGCACAAATTTTAATCCTTGAAATACGCAATGCATTTTCGCGGTAAAAATTATTGACTTCCTTGAACGGGACGGACATTGGAAATTTTTAAAGATCTTGCTTGCGGAAAGAAAAAGCCGAAAGAAAGCGTAAAAACGGTGAGATGCGTTTGCCGCGTTGCGGATCTCCCATCTAAACAGCCAATCCGCTTTCCAGTCCCGTTTCTTTGGCTTTGATGTCCAGGTGAAGGGTGGCGACCTGTTCCAGGGGAGGATAAATAATCCGGTCCGTTTTCCGGGTATCGATCGTTTTGATGTATTTTTTGCATTTGTTGCAAATATCCACCCGGTATTCCTCTTCCTCTTCGCTGTAAAAATATTCGAGCGTTTCGGCATCCATGTTCTCGCAGAAAGGGCAGTAGATTCTGCGGGCGGGGTATTTGTGCCAGCAGAAACCGCAGAACAGGAAGCGTTCTCCTTCTCCTTCGAACATGGAAAGTCCGGGCTGACTTCCACAAATCGGGCAGTATCCCTTTCCCCATACGCCGGTTTTGTCCAGCCGGGTTGAAAGCTTCTCCGCGCAAAGAGCCAGAGACGGTTTCATGCTGTTGTACGTGATGAATGCGAGGGCTTTTTTGTCGATTTCAAGCTCGCCTGCGATTTTTTCAAAAATCGCGTCATCTTCCTTCAGCAGACCGGTGAAAAGCGACCTCGGATCGAGCTTTCCGGTTTCAACGGCAATACCGATGGTTTTGGCGGAGCCGGACATATCTCCCCCGGCCTCCTCGGCAATGCGGCAAATCCGGCTGAAAAGATCTTCGGCGGCCGCTGCGTCGATCGCGAATTCATCAAGGTTGATCAGAGGAAATTTTTCTTTGATCTTGACGGCAAGCAGTTCCCCGGAAACGGTTACCGGGTCGATGTGTATTCGGCCCGCGGATTCTTCCTGGGCCTCGAAAATCCGTTCATAAAAATCCAGCAGCGTCGTATAAGCCGGTCTGATATTTTTCAGCGCCCGCACCGCCTTTTTCACCTGGTCCGAAGTAAAACCCATGTACGAGAAACTCCTTTACGTTTGTATAAAAAGGGGAGAAGATCAGCGCCTTCTCCCCTTTTTCAATGAATATCCCACCCGGCTTTTATGAAAGCAGTCGGGAAGTGATGTTTTTCAACGGCCGGAACATCTTTCTCAATGCCATGTGTCGGTTCATCTCGAAAGCGCCGTTTTTCGCCACCGCAAATTCATGGTACCGATTCGGGTCGTGTGCCACGAGGAAAATGACCTTGACCTCATCCGGATCAAGGAGCATCGCCTTCGGGTATTTCTTTTTCACTTCCGCAAGCCGTTTATTGGCAAGCTCGAGCATTTCTTCCCGTTCCCCGAAGTTCATGGTCCCGGTCGGACAGGCCTGTACACACGCCGGCAGCAGCCCGTTGTGAACCCGGTCATTGCACATATCGCACTTGGCGATGGTTCCGTCCGGGCCTTTCCTGGGAATATTATACGGGCATGATTCCAGAATTTCATCGAAATTCAGGTACTTGGTGTTTGCCGTATAAATCACCGAGCCGGTTTTTTCGTCCGTGTATATGGCCGTTTCGTCACC